>Ga0116171_10000772_pt1 | contig 33321 bp, 15 predicted proteins | sample AD_JPNHW2_MetaG_FD_89798 | JGI IMG/M metagenome (GOLD analysis project Ga0116171, IMG submission 89798) | Active sludge microbial communities of municipal wastewater-treating anaerobic digesters from Japan - AD_JPNHW2_MetaG | ecosystem: Engineered > Bioreactor > Anaerobic > Digestate | place... | reverse complement strand
GGCTTCTCATCTATAAATAAACTCTTGTATGTTTTAAAATGAAACTCATTATTTAAGTCAATGAAATTATAATAGGGGGTTCCCTTACTAAAAGCATTATTAGAAGAACAGGCGAAAGGGAGTAGATAGTTTTGCATAAACTCTGCATCATTCACATTTGGTTGATACCATATTCCTTTATTCAAAGTAGAATCAATATTCTTTTTTGTAAAAGGATATTTACTAGAAAGGGTATCAATAATTTGAGACATCTCCTTATTAAATGCTTTACTTGTTTTAGTTTGTGTACTAAAATAATGATGTATTAAAGATGTCTCTGTGTTTCCACCAATTGCCATTGAGTTTGTTTGATCAGGCATACTATTTCTGTGAATAGTGAAGGGACAGGAAATGGTTGTTTCACTAGTACCAAAAATTAGATCCAGCTTAACTCCATTGATAAAAGCCATATATTCATTGAATAGGCCATTTTTATCTCGAAAAGATATAACTCCTTTAGGGTATAAAGAGAAGATAGAATCTTGGACAATAAAACTATAATTTGACATAGGAAGATCATACTCTCTATTATCAAGTTTTAAGTGAACATCAAAAGGTTTTCTTAGATCATCAGCCATAACAATATAGTTAGGTTAAGAAATTTTGTCTACGTACCAAGCATCAATATCTTTTTTAGTATATACTTTTAAAACAGTATTTTCATAAGTAGCATCAAGATATGGAATATCATTCAGCCAGAGTAGTACATCATCATAGAGACTAAAAGTAGAGAAGATATCATATATAAAATTATAAAAAGTATATATGTTTTGTTCATATATATCTATTGGAATATATCTAGTAGTAGGAATTAAATCATTGATAGGAAAGGTAGCGAGGTCAGGATAAAAATTTCCATTACCATCTGATACTGTACTATTTTTTATTAAATCATATTTGGATTTATTCATTATACATACTCCTAGTTGCTTACAACCCTAATACCATGTTATCCCAATATTTATCATCAACATCAATATTGTTTGCCTTTACATCTGCACCAGAAACAACATCAGGTATCCCGGCAGGAATAAATTGTAGTATTTTTTGAATCATTTCTACTGTAGCCACTTCAACAGTTTGAGCTTCTATAGCAATAGAACAAGCAACAGGACAGTAATCTTCATCTAGTTCTTTAGAAAAAGTAGGAACGGCATTAACAATAACTACATCTTCAATAGTAAGAAACTTCCCCATGTGGATAGAAAATATGCCTCGTGCTTTATCTCTATCAGTAGAAATCTCACCTTTTACTTCTTTCCCTTTTATTCCTGATTTATTAAGAATAGTAGTAATATCTGGGCCGGGGGGTATTAACCATCCTGACATTCCTAAAAATTCTCTATTAGATTTAGCAGGAGTAATCCTACTTAGAAGTTCAAAAACAGGTTTCAATACATCATTCCTACCAGAGTTTAACATTTTTAGTTCTACAGTAAAGTCAAACTTTAGAGGATCTGTTTGTTTCCATATAGACATTGTTTGTGCTTGATGTTGGGAAGGAATAAAGATTGTTGATTTTTCTGTACCAATAGAAAGGAGATTAAGTAAGTTACTTCCGTTGATTTCTCCTAATAAAGGAGTATAAGTATTATTTACTTTTAGAGTAACTTCCTCTGTTATCAACAATTGTGAGTTAGGATAATTTGCAAATATATCCAAGTCTCCTTGAAAGATATTAACAAATCTTCCTTTTAATCCTTCATCATCTTTAAAAGTATAACTCATTATAACATACTTCCTTTCATTATCCTATCAAGATCATAAACAGTTTGAGGAGGAAGAGCAATAGTAGTATCCTTCTCAAGTATCTTTGAAAGAATAGTTATCATTACATCTAGCTTCTTTTCTAGACTTCCTGTATTTAGGGTTACACTTTCAGAAGCTGTATGGGATATAGCTTCATTAAGCATGGGCTTATTCTTAGTAGCTATGATATTATCTTCTGGACTAGTTCTAATAATTTTTCCATCTGATCTTATAATAGCATCTTCTACAGAAGTGATATCTTTTTCAATATTAAGTTTACCCTTACTCTCAAGGAATTTTAATAGACTACCTCTATTCTTATCTTTAATATCCCCATTCCCTTTGTCAAAAGTATTATATACTTCTTTATATTCTCCAATAAATAAATCTTTGTATTTTTCAATATAAGAATCAGCTACCTTATCTCTTCTTTCTTTTGTCCTTTTTTGAGAATATATAGTAACATCTTCACTACCTTTTATTACATTCTTCAATCTTTCAGGTATTTTGGCAATCCCTCCTGAAGTAATATAAGTATAAGTATCCGATATTTTACTAAAGAAATTATCAATAGGTTGAATAAGAGAGTTCTTTATAAATTGCCCCATACTAGTTTGAGTAAAGAACTCAGTAACAGATTTATTAAGTCTATTGAATATTTCATCAACAATCATTTTAGTTTTTCCAAAGAAGTCTAACTTATCATACTTCTTTTTTTCTTCTTCAGTTAAAGGTTGTATCAAATTATTAAATGTATTTACTACACTCTGTATAGGAGAAGTTATCCAATTAATAATATCTTTTGTTGTTTGCTTTACAAACTCCCAAGCATCACCTACAGCAGTTCCTAGCCAGTCTCCTATACTAGTTGCTGTTGTCTTAATCCAAGTCCACCCTTCTCCAAAGAATTTACCAATATCACCAATGGCTTTTACTGTCCAATTCCATGCACCTGTTACAGTATCCTTTACCCAAGTACCAATACTTGTAAATACACTAGTAACTCCATCCCAAATCCATTTACCAACTTTTACTACACCATCAGCAAACTTAGCAATATTTTTACCACCAATAAGATAGAATAAACCACCAAGAGCGGCACCAGCTAGTCCACCAATTATAGCTCCAACAGGGCCACCAGCAGTCATTCCAATACCAACTCCCATTAAAGCCCATTTACCCATATTCTTGAAAGCACCTTTCCAAGTCTTCTGACTATCTGGCCCTGCGAAGAAACCTCCTATGAATGCGGCTCCTTTAGTCACTCCCCATTCTTGAGATTTTTTCATAGCTCCTAGACCATCAGCGATACCCCAAGCTACTCCTGCTAGACCTGCAATCTTTCCAACAAAAGGTAATACTCCTTTTAGAGTATCCACTACACCTGAAAGTAATCCACCTTTCTTTTCTTCTCCTACACCCTTTTCTCCTTGAAGAAGAATATTAGCAAGGAGCAGAGCACCAACATCCCCTGCCCTAGCAACATCTCCAAGAGAAGGCTTTATTGAAGGAGTAACTGTATTCTTATCTTTTCCAGCAATTGAGCGAAGAACATTATCTATAGATTCAAAAATTCTTTCTCTTTTCTGGATTAAAGGTTTTTTATTTTCTTTAGTAGTACCATCCCCTTCGGGTAGGAAAGGATTATTTATGGTAGGTAAATTCCCTTTCTTTTTTGATTTTTTATTATAGGAAGGAATAACTACTTTGGTCTTTCTTGTTTCACCCTTACTTTCTGGTTTACTTCTAGTATCTTTAAATATCTTTCTGACATCGTTAAACATGTTTAGAAAGAAATGATTAGAGAAAAAGTTCTCTTTAAAATCCCCAAATAAATTCCCAAAGTATTTCTTTAGAGCATCTTTTCTACTTAGCTTTTCATCAGAACTTTTTCCACCTAAATGTTTTGTAAGATACCTTCCTAGCCACAGGAAAGCTCCTTGACCTTTTTGGGTAAGATCATTAATAGAAGGATTTTTTTTGAATATACCTGTTAGCTTTCCTCCAAGAGTCTCAGCTTTTTTACCAACAACAGGCTTCCTACCCCAAGACCATTTTTTAACTTTAACATTATTATCTTTAATTCTCTTATAAAAAGTAGTCTTAGATATATTTAAGGCATCAAGAGCTTCTTTTAAAGTAATGTTACTATCACCCCAAGCTTTATAGATTCCTTCTTCAAAAGTCCTAGCTTTATTGGGTGTAGGCTTCTTTTGTCTAAATAAAGATTCATTATCTTTCTTAGACTTAACCTTCTCTGTCTTTTCTCTAACATACCTTTTTCTTTCTTCTTTACTTTGTTGTTCCCAAGATTCTTTCATACCTTCAACCATTTCTTTTATGAAAGCATTATATTCCCTATTACTTCTATAATCTCCTTGCTCGTTTCTTCCTCTTGGTACAAATTTTTTAAGTAAAGTTTCTACCGCAAATCTATCACTTTCTGCGGTTGTCCATAAACTTTCCAGACGTTGTTGTGTATATCGAGCTTTCTCAAATCGTTCTTGTCTTTTCTTTTCTATACCTTTAGTAACTATCCCCTGTAAGCCTGACTCTCTATAAAAATCTGTGATAGGTGCAGTCAATAAGGAAAGAGGAGTAAATGCTTGTCTCATTCTCTGATGTTTACCCTGTGATAAAAGACCAGTGGCAAGGTCATCCATTGATTTACCAAGTAAGAACATAGCATTTTCAAGAGTTGGATTTTCTCTAAACTCTTTGAAACTCATGGTTTGACGTTTACTTTCTTTAATAAGGGCATTATGCAGATATGATATTTCTAGTTCATTCTGTGATACTTTTTGAAAATTTGATACTATGCTATCAAGATATGTTTTAAATTCTTCTTCTGTTCCTTCAAAATCTTCTTTCAAAATATCAAAGTCAATATGATATCTTCTCTCTAATAAATCTTTTGATACTTGTCCAAACTCTCTAGCAAGATCAGGTTTTAAATCTTTTAGGTTATCAAAAAATTCATCTTGTTTCCATAAAGAGTCCATTACTTCTCTTGCAGTTAAGCCAAAATCTTTTGCAATTTGATTAATTGTTTTAGAGTAATCATTTACGGAGTCATACTGAAGTTTTTGCTGTTCTTTATCTAATTTTTGATTTGCTTTTATTTCTTCTTTTATACTTTCTATACTAGCACGAATTGTTTCTCTTAACTCTTTCCCATCTTTGTCAAACATGTTTGGCATTAATTTTAAAGAGTTAGCTAAATCATTATATTGTTTACCAATAGATCTAAATGCTTTTAATATATCTTCAGAGTAAATATCTCGTGCTAAATTATAAGCATAATAATATTTTGACTTTCGACCTTGTTGACTTCTTGCATCCATGTCTTCAGGATCAATATTTTTATGAGTTCTTGCACCTTGAGTTTTTCCGGGGCGGTGGGCGTTAAAATCATAGTCATATGCCTTGCCACCCATTGTAGATTTAGCCATGATATAATAGTTAGAACTGAATATATAAAAAAGCCAGAGTTAATTCTCTGGCTTTTCCATTATTTCTTTTTAGCAAAGGGGCAAGTAAACCGAAGGCTCTCCTCTCTTTCTCGTTCTTCTTTCTCTTTTTTCTCAAACCATTTATATCTTTTCATGATAATATGGTAAGGCATTTTAAGAAGAGCCTCTTCACTTGTGGAGTATCCCCACTTAATCAAACGACACAGTAGCTCGTCTACTGTCTGACTTGGAAGAATCTGGTAAGAAGTCAGTAAGTTGAAATTGAAACCTCCTAGTAATATCTTTCTTTAAGGCATCACTATAAAAGGTTACTTCATCCTGTAGACCAAAGGGGAACATAGCCACAGCATCATTATAGGTAGCCCAAACCGCAGAATGAATTCTATTTTTATATAGGTCTAATTTTTCTTCAATGCTATTAATAGGCACACCATTACAACTTACAATACATTGTATCTGAACTAGACGAAGGATTTCAGCATCAAATCTTTTTGTAAATTCAATATAAGCACTGTAAGTAGCTAAATCCTTTTTAACAAAGTTAGTAATTTCTTCTGTTAGCTTAACTTTGTCCTTAGAATACTTATTCCTAATTTGGTCTAGTTGGAATTTGAATTGAGCAAATTTTTGTTTTTCAATAGCAAATTCTTTGTCACAATAGTTTTGAGCAAAGATAATATCCTTGAGCCTACTGAGTCTAAATTTAAAAGAGTCTCCTGTTAATGTATCTGCAATACCAAAAGGTTCTTTAAACTTCTTTATTCTCTCAACACCATCTTTATCAAAATGAATATTTTGAACAGGGATATTACCAATAGGAAGATCCACAGTTGCAATATTACTAGGATGATCCAACTGTCCTTCTTCTTCCCCTTCTGGTAAATCTTCATTAATATAATAGTCTTTTTCTACGGTTGAGCCAATGAAGCTACCATAGAGAGTATATAATGTTTCAGTAAACTCATTTGAGTGCATGTCCGCACAATCAATATTCTTTTCCCAAATAAGCTTATTAAAAATATTTACAATATTAGGGAGGAATTGTTCTTCATCCATAATGTTAAGTTGTAAGACATCTTCCATAGTATAATCTCTCATATGAAACTTAGCGGGCATTGAAAGAACACCTTGAGTTTGAAGAGTAATAGGGATATATCCTACAGGGGGAACAGCAGATATACTTTCTGAAACAGAAGGTATCTTTTGATCATCTAGAACTAGTGGACTGTTATTCATTATCTTTTTCCTTTTTTATTTAAGACGTACAATATTTTCAACTTCACAAGTAACCTCAAAAGTAAGAGGTTCATTACTATCATAAGTTAGAGCTAAATCTGACATACCAATAACCAAAAGATTATGTAATTGCAACTTCAGCTTAGGTTCTCCTTCATTATTGATGGTTGCATTATCAAAATTAAGACCACTTGTTTTTACTGTAGGATTATCAATTTTGATAAATCTTAAAGTAGCATCCATCTTTTGACTATGAAAATTTCTTCTCCATAGCTTTCTTTCATAGTCATAGATTCGATCTAATTTATCTCTAAAGAAAGTGAAACTATCAAAAGAAGTAGTTTCATACACTGTGAGACTAACATTCCCAAAACTCTCTCTTTCTCCCGGTATAAGACCTTCTGATGGTAGTTTAGAAAGGGTTAGTTTATAAAGAGGGACATTTGCCTCTTTAATATAAATCTCTGGATAACCCGGAATATCTAATACCCATAGGGTGGAAGGTTGGTACTCAGGCAAAAAATCTTGAGTAAAAGTCTTTGTAGTGTATGCATCTAACTTCATACTTTAATAGTTGCAGTCTAGATTTCTTTCGCTTTCTCAGAATCAATTATCTGTTCTAGGGTTTCGAGAGCTAATACTTTCTTACCACCAGCTAATTCTTCTGTATAGTGCTTTGCTCTAGTTGAAACAGAGAATAGAATAGATTTAATTTTATCTTTCACAAAATTATTTCGTTCTGCTTCATACTTAGCCGCTTGTGTTTGTAGAAGAGGTTCAATAAATTGTTCAAACTCTCTTCTATTAAAAGCTCTTCGAGCTTTAGTCATTGCTTCATCAAAACTCATTATATCTTATTCCTCACCATCTTTGAGCTAAAGCCATTATAATTATGGCTAATACTAGGAGTAGTACTACTAGGGTAAAGCTAATCCAAAGAGGAGATAGTACCCAAATCCAAGGCCAAGAAATAACATTTAATAGCTTTAGAGCTATAAAAAGTATTGTTAGTAACCCTGAGAAGCCAATCCCACTAGAGGTGGTTGTAACTGTTGTCTTATCCATTTCTTTCTCCTTATAAAGTAATCACATTAGCATCAGCATTTGCTATTAAGAATTGTTTCATCTCTTCAGCATGGCTTACAATAATTATCTGGTTAAATATTTCTTTCATAGAAAGAATAGCTTCATATAGTTCCTTTTTTCTTCTCTTATCCATTTCAGCATCAGGCTCATCTAGAATAATACATTTCAGACCAAGCAATACATTAAAGTAATTTATAAAAGATAGTTGTACTATTCTTTTCTCCGCTCCTGATAGTCTACTAGCAGGGTGTCCTCTTTCCTTCCCACCATACTCTAGCTTTACAACAGTCTTAGTGCTACGAAGCTGGATATTAAGATCTTTATAATACACTAGATTAATGAAGTCATTCATAGCATCTTCAATATCTTGAATGTTCTCTTCAATCATATAGTTTGGGAAGTCTTTTAACAAGATAGTTCTGGCTTGCTCAAGATCATTTTTAGACTGTATAATCTTAATCTTTTCGTTTGTAAGTTCTGCAATTCGCTGAGTATCTGCTTCTTTCTTTTTTGTTAAAGAAGCATTTAACTCTCGTACAGACTTATTGATAGCTTCATTTACTTCTTGGTTATTAACCTTTTCTGTAAGAGAAGTAAGAAGATCAGCATCTAGAAAATCTTCTAAGGTATAATCATTAATAACTAGATTCAACCTTGCTTCTTCTTCTTTCAGAGAGTTTAAATTAGCTTCAATAGATATAATATAAGTTTCAATATCTGATATTTTTGTTTTTTTATTCTGTACATCTTGAGTATATTTATTCAGTATATTTTGTATTTTTATTTCATATTCTTTAACTTCATATTCTTTTTTAGTAATATTGGTATTGGCATCTCGCTCAGCATTAATAAAATCATTGTTTAATTTTAACTCAAGAGCTTTAAGTTTAGTTTCTTCATTCTTGATATTGTTTTCTAGCATTAACTTTTTTGTTTTGTTTTGATTATTTTCTTCTATTTCTTTTTCTACTTCTAATTTTTTCTTTTGCTCATCTGCAATAACACTTCCAAGATCGTCCATGTATTGTAAAAGGTTAGCACGTTCTTTTCTATAGTCAGTTACAATATGAGAGCAGTTACTATGGCAAAGAGGACAGATACCTTTATCTAGGTCAGCAATGTTTTTGTTAAGGATATTAAGATCAGCAAGAGCTTGATAGGATTTCTTTTCTGTTTCAACTAATAGAGAATCCATAAATTTAGGGATCTTCACTAACTTGATAAGATTGTACTCGTCCTGATATTTTTTAATTGAATCTTGAATAGCCTCTACATTTAGATCATAAGCATCCTTCAGTTGTTTTTTTAGAGAGGCTAGATTATTAGGGATTGTAACTTCAATATCTTTCTTCAACTGAAGTATCTTTTCACTAATATTAGCTACCTCTTCTTTATTATCTTCTTGTAGAAGGGCATCCAGTATTTGTTGCTCTCTTTTTAAAGTTTCTTTATTTAAAGTTAGACTGTCTAGCTGAGTAGCAATCTGTTGTTGAGTCTTTTGTAAGCTGTACCTAAAATTTTCTACAGTTCTTTTATTAAGTTCAATTCGTTCCTTTTCTTTTCTAAGAGACTCAATCTTTTGTTTGAAAGAGTCCATCTCTTCAATTGAGAATAGAATAGGTTTTTCTTCTGCAAAAGTATATTGTTGGTTCTGTAAACTATAGATTTCCTTATCTACTTCCGTTGCTCTATTTGTCCAGAATTGGATACTTGGATCAATCTGTTGCTTTACTTCATAGTCAAATTCATAATTCTTAATTTTTTTAATCAAAGCAAGACGTTCAGCATCTTTAGCGGTTACAATGTTGTCGGTATTCTCTTGCTTAGCAATAAGGGCATATCTAGCAATATTAGGCTCAAGAAGTTCACCTAAGATTCTTTTAGCATCATCTCCCTTTCCTAAGTCTACTCCATTACTACTAAGAATTCTTTCTGACAAAGTTCCATTTTTTGTCTTAGAAACATTCAGGGAGATGAGGTAGGGTGTATCATCAATTCTAAATTTAAGAGAGATATTAAAGAATGAGGCATCCCAATTAATATATACTTCTAGGGAACCTTCATAGTTATCTAGAAGGAGCATATCAATTGCTTGCCTAATGGTGGTTTTGCCTTTTCCATTTTCAGCTTCAATAATATTGATTCCCTCTTCAAAAAGAAAGGTTCTTTCTGTTTTGAATGACCCAAAATTTTCTAATGTTAGTGATTCAAGTATTAGCATTCTTCCTATCCTTAAAGAACAAAAGTTCCTACTTTATTATAATCAATCTTTCTTCCCATATCCCAAAGCTCATTCTTTTTATGGTAGTCAGATACATTTACTTCTACATCAAGAGGGATACCATTATACTCAGGATACATTTGGGTACACTTCTCAAAAAATATCTTTGTAAACTCTCTCCACTCTTCATTCTCAATTCGTGGGTACATTTCCATTGCATCATGAATTTGTCCAAAGAAAGTAGTTGACATCTTTCTTCTTTTTGTTTCACGCCAAATTTCAAGGATTGATCTATTAACAACAACTGCTTCCATATTCTGAATCCCTGTATTTAGACAAACATTAAGTAGATTATGATATTTGCCTTTATCTACAGTACCATCAGGAGGGTTAAAAGTCAAGTAGGGTAGTCTTCTTATGGCTCCATATACAGATACTATATACCCCTGCTTTTTAGCAATTATTCTGGTTTTCTCAATCCACTTAGAAAGACCTTCATATGCAATAAAAAACTTGGTGCGAACGTCATTAGCAACTGTAAACATCTTAGCATTTATTAGATTTTCCTCTTGAGTTCCAAATTCAATGAAACGATATTTTTCATTCTCAATGTTCTCTAGATTCTCTTCTAACTGATCCTCAAGTTTGTTAGCTTTAATATATTTATCAAGATCATTCTCTTTCCAATTTGGTTTAATTGTTTCAGTCATCAGAGTAGAAGCTGAAGCTCCAAATAAAGCTCCAAAATTTACACATTGTTTTACCGTATATCTATCTTCTTTTCCAACAACTACAACTTCATGGTGTGGTTTTGTTGACAGACAATAAACTGGAATAGGGGAAGGATGGTGCTTTATACTAATTTTTTTTATTTTTATTGTATTCATTGATTACCTCTTTTATTATTTTATTTGTTTCACCATGATCCTTATAAGGAAGACCCATTTCCTTCTCTGTTATAATTTTCATATCAATATTATTCTCTTTGCAATATAATGTCAATGCTTCTAACTTAGTTTTGGTAATATTATAATATAGAGATTTTTTATTTTTTGGATTTATTGCAAACTCATAAGGCTTTACTTCTACAATACTATCTATATTAGTAAAACTACTATCTTTATAAATTATAATATCAGGTATATAATAATGAACTCTATTATCTTTTGGACTTAAATAGGGGATGTATATTATTCTATTAGTTTTATAATAAATTTTTTGTACATCTAATTGAAGATAATAAAATAACTCATAGTTAGATAGATATACTTCATCTTTTTTACCCTCTATTTCTGTACCAATATTATACCAAGCAGTATGATATCCAGAATTATTTTTATTTCTAACTAATTTACCAGATATATACCTTTGTATATATTTCTCTTTTAAATAAAGTCTTTCCTCTTCGGTTTTATTTCTCCAATTATTTAACATAGTTTGAGAAAACCATTCAACGTATGTAACTAGTTCACCAGTAATTGGAGAAACATATATTTTTTCCTTTTTATTTAAAAATTCTTTTCTTTTTTTACTCATTAGTTGTTTTGATTCTTTGGTATTAGTACATCCAGTTCTCGGATCTTTTTGACTTAATCTTTTTTCTCTTATTCTATTTTTTATACTATCTGCTTTTTCTTTACCATAAAGTTCTTCAATAGATTTACCTACTACAAATTCTTTATGTTTTTTAAATCCTTCACTTTTCATTCTTTTAATATTAGCTTCTGTCTTTTCTCTTTCTGATAGAACCCTTCCTTTAGCAGGAGAACAATTATTATTTTTTCGATATGTATTTATCATTTTTTGTTTTTTCTTGTAACACTCAAATGACATTTTGACATCTCCACAAATCATAATACCTAAACTATATTTAGATTTAAAAAGAGTTCTAAATTTAGTAAGATCATTTATAAATTCTTTACCACAAATATCACATCTATAAACTATATCTTTTTTTGAATAGGTATCATATATTCTTTAATTAAACTATTTAATTGTTCTACTGATGTAAATTCAGTATCTAGGAGTACATTATACTTTTTAGGTAATAGGTCAATATTAACTTTATCTCTTAAATATAACTTTATATTTTCCATAATGTTAATAGTTACACCAACACCAAAGATATATTCAAAATTTAATATCAGTACTCTGAAATTAGCTCATCTGTTTCTAAAACATACTGTGCTTCTACTATAGTTCTTTGTCCTTCTCTCATCACTATCATTTCATGGTCAGGAGTAACTTCTAATATATCCCCATTATCAAGCTCAAATTCAATAGTGTCAGTAGTTGTATCATAGAAAGTTGATTCAATTGAGTAATCCTTATCAGTAACTATTTTAATATCTCCATAATAAGGTGTATGTTCACCTTTATTAACTTCTGGTATAAATGTTTCAACAGCTAGGCTCCCCTTATTTGTTAATATTTTTGTACCTTTTACAAAACATTTTGCTTTAAATCTATAGTCTTTAACTTCCTTAAATCTAATATCATCCTGATTCGATAGTATCTCTTTAGCTTTTTCTAATGTATCAATATCCATTACATATTTTAGCATTGTATTAAAAGCAGTAACAATATGAAGATCGCGTTCTTCAGGATTCTCATTAGTAAAAGCTTCTCGCATATTTGCATCGCCAGAAACCATTGCGGCTAGGCGTAGTTGTAACCCTGAGAAGTCTCCTGAAGAGAATATACAATCAGGAGGAGGAACAATAAAAGATCTTACAATTTGAGAATAATCCCCATGTGAAACCCAATTTTGACCATTAGGCTCTTTACTTTTATGCCTACCACTCAATGCCCCAAAGACATCATAAGCAGAGTGAATCTTTCCATCGTCTCTAATCCATTTATACATACCACTACCGTCTTCCTCAATACCAATATAAGTTGTCAGTAGTTTCATCTGTTTACGATAACTTAATATTTTGGTAGCAATAGTATACCCTTTCTTTTCCCAATCTTTCAGTTGTTCTTCACCAACATTAGGTAGATTCTTTTTGTTAAAGGATTTGATAGGCCAACCAAGAGATTTTAGTTTTTTCCCAAGATCATCAGAAGAATTTAATTTAAAAGTTGCCCTAGTTTCATTTAAGTCATTAAGGATATCAGTCTCCAAATCATAAACATCTTTCTGAATTTTTTCAGATTGTTTCTTTAAGATATCCTTATCAATCTCCATACCCTCTAGTTCAATTTCAATAAACACACGTAGGACAGGAATTTTAAGATCGTTATATATCCAAGAAAGGGAGTACCCATACTGATTGTTACTGTTAACTAAAGAGTCTAATCTACCCATTAGTTCTACTAGTTTTTTATGTACTAGTAAAGAAGCACAGGGATCAGTAGTAGCATAGGGAAAGAGGATAGGTTCAGGGATAAGAGAATAGTCATTTTTTACTTCAGGATGATCCTCTAGATATTTATTAAGAGGAGCATCATACCCACCAATTGTAGTGTAGAGGAAAGCCGCTCCCTTTAGTCCTCGCCTCTGAAGTTCATTAACTGTTTGTTGGAGGATCATTGTATCACCAACAATATTAAAGTAAGTGAGTGGAATACCCCCCTTCAATACTAACCACTTCACATCATACTTTATATTTGAACCAATTATAGGACGGTCTTTAAGGAATTCAACAAGTAAATCTAAGTCTATTTCTTCCCAAGGTAGGTAGAAACCCATGTTGGTGGTATAAGCAATGGTAACACAAACTATCTTTCCTTTCTTAGAAAAGGGGTCAACACCTTTGGTTTCAGTATCAAGAGCAATTAAATCTTTCTCATGAAGATGCTGTCTTAGAAATGCATTTGGGTTTACCCTTACTTTCTCAATGTAAGGAAGCTTTCTTACTTTACAAGTAAACTTTTTAGCTAGTTCAATCTGTTTAGAGAAAAAATAATTCTCAAAGTTGTTTATAAGGAGTTCAACTGGATCAAATAGCTTTTCCCAACCATCTACAGGAAATACTTGACATTTTGTTTTAGGATCATAAAAGGAAGTTTCCCAAAGAAGTGTGTCATAAAAACCTTCAATGATGGATCTAGTCTCTTTCTTTTTGTTGTCATTCTCTTCATCAGAGACAAGTCTACCATCAAGATCATTACTTTCACAGATAGAAAAAAGGGTTTCCCCAAAGGAGAATACTTTAGTATGAGCAGGGATATACTTTGTATAGTCCCATTTAAAATCCCGGTACTGTTTCCAAATTGTTTTACCTTCATCTTTCTCAGTAAGTTTCAGTTGAAGGGCATATAGTATTTGATAATTCATAAGACCATGAGATTTTATTTTCTTCTTTAAAATATGTATTTCAGGTTCAGACAAAGGTTTGTTAACAATAAAAGTATAATCAACAATATCCGTCTCTGACTTATAGAGATAGGGGGTTAAGTATCTCTTATTCTCTTTCTTCTTTTTTTGATCGATTACATTAGAGATACCTGAAGAAAACATATCTACAAAGTCTGTATTCATTTTAAACCTTTTTATTCAAGCACCAAACATTACCTGACCATATTCGTTCACAAAACTTATGAACATCAACATTAGGAGGAGCATAAACAGCCGCTCCTGCATGTCCAGATACATCTTGAAATGTCTCTACTAAATTGATTTTATCACTTCTAAGTGAGAGTTTCATTGCATCCTCCTTAAAAGTATTTAGAATTATAATATAGTCCAATTTACTATATTTGGCAAGTAGTCTAGAAGCAATAATACTTATCTTGGCATTTAATTTAATAATACTAAATGTTCTACCTTCATTATCTTGTCTAGTCTTAATCTCACGTTTCCTATCTATAAATTCTCTAAATATCATATCTTCTCGTGCCTTATCTTCTTTTATTTTCGATTCTTCTATCCTATTATAGACAAAGTTATCAGGGGTAGAAATCTTATTCACCATACTCCTGACAAAATACATGTAGCGATCTAACCCTGTTTTGCTCCATGTTATAGATTTGTTTAATAACCTATTAAGATTTTGAGCCTCTTCCCAAAGTTCATTCTTTTTATCGTAAAGATCATAAACTGAAACTCTTTCAATAAACTGATCAATAGAAGGTTTCTCTACTATATAACCTTCTGATAAAAGAAAGTTATAGTATATCTTTGCTCCTGACTGGAAGTTATCAAAAATATATTTCTTTTTTGAATAATCCCATTCTTCAATCTCTTGTTTTATTCCCTCATGATGATCACCAATGGTACAAAAAACTTCATTGTCCATAATGACTTCTCTAGCTTTTACATCAGGAGTAAAATCAAAATACCATATTTCATCATAATTGGTAAGTTCATCATAATTATAAAGACCATTAGTATAATCTAGATAATCATTAAACCAAATATCAACATGCTCATACTTTTTTAAAAGATTAGATTTTACATATTCAGTAAGAACAACTACCCCTACTGCATCAAGATCACAATGGGTAGAAACTAGAAGATTACTCATTCATTAATATTCCTTTTGTTAAATAGTTTATAGGTCTTTAAGAATAAAGTCAAGAGCACTTTTAACTAATTTGGTAGAGAGAAAAACAAAGTGAGCTTAGAACAATTCGGAAAAGACCTAGCTAATGTAGTCATGCCTCCTGACATCACTCCTGAGAATAAAGAAAAGGTTGAAGGTCTGTGGACAAATCTTGCAACTGTAATTGATGAACATGTAGGCAGTGCTGAGAATAGAACTACCACCTATTGGCTCGTTCTAAGCCATGATAAAGTGGTGTATGATCCTAACCAGAATACACTTACCCCCTCTCTCATTACTGCTACTGCATGGATGAGAAAAGGTGAAGAAGATCCTTTCCAAGCCCCTGTCTATTGGAAGCTTAATGGGGGTGATTGGTCAGACGATACTTCAACCTCAAAAGAAATTGCTATATCTCCTACAGATACTAATATAGCCATAATGATTAGTCGTGATCAAGACCATGTGCTTGACCAAGAATCTATTCCTGTTCTGGATTCAGCCTCAAATAAATATACTATTGATTTGTCTAATAATGCAGTTCTTCTCTCTGCTGACAGTAATGGTGTTGTATCTTCCTATGATGAAGCTACCTCTGTAGTTAAAGTTTATCTTGGTGCTAGGTCTGTAACTGAAAATATTTACATGGTTGTTTCAAATAGCATCTCTATTACTTATAATGGTGTTCCTTATATTTCTGAAACTATAGTTCCTTCTGGTGGTACTATTCAGGTCACTAGAATGAGTACTACTGATAAGAATGCTCTCGTCTCTGTATTCCTCGCTTCTGACCCTGATATTCAAACAACTTTTAATGTGGCTAAGCCTACTGACGGAAGAGATGGTCAAGCCACTGATATTGTTCTAAGTCAGATTCAGTCCGATGCTAATGCTATTGTTTTTAATCCTAATGATGATACCTATAGTCCTTCAGTTATCCATCTTAGTGCTTGGAATCTTTCAGGTCAATCAGGTGTCCCAGCTTCTGTACAATGGAAGATTGGGGATAATCCTTGGACAATCGAATACTCTCCTACCTATGATCTTCAAGTAGGAACAGGAGGAATTACAACCTCTACTACTGTTCAAATAAGTGTAGATGGTGGTGAAACTATTCTTGATTCAGAAACTATTCCTGTTCTTGATTCTAGTTCTGATACCATCTTAATTGATCTAAGCCAAGATTCTGCTATCATTGTAACTGATGTTGATAATGTTCCTCTCTCTTATTCTAATGCTAAAACTACTCCTAGAGTTTACCAAGGAGCTACTGAACTAGTCAATGCTCAGATAAAAATTACTGTACCTGTTGGAGCAACAGTTACTTATGATTCACAAGTTTATGTTTCTGAAACAGTTGTTACAGCAGGAAAACAACTAGCAGTTGTAGCCATTGAGAATACAGTTACTGACGTTGCTCTTGCTATTTCTCTTGCTGATGATCCTCTTATTAAAAAGACTTTTATGGTGGCAACAAGTAGAAGAGGAGCCACTGGTGAAGCAGGTCAAGATGGGGTTTCAATGGTTGGAACTCTTTCTAATGATTTTCAAGCAATTGTTACTAACAATGATGGTTCTGGTGGAAACTATTCTGCCTGTGTTTCTACCATGTCTGTTTTTGCAGGGTTAGTTGATGATAGTGCTAACTGGACATATGAAGCTGTTCCTTCTGATGGTATCCAAGGTGAAGTCTCTGGCTCTCCTTCAGGGAGAACTTATACTGTTACTAACCTTCTCACTGACACAGGCTACATTGATTTTATTGCATCCAAAAGTGGATATGCCAATGTAATAAAAAGATTTAATATTACTAAAGCTAAAACTGGTGCTGATGGTACAGCTTATTGGCTAGTTACTGATATCTCTGCTTTAGGAAAAACTAAGACTGGAACTTATAATCCCTCTACCATTGCCATCTCTGCAAGAAGTCAGGCGGGTACAGGTGGGCCTTCCCCTTATGGTGGAAGATTTAAAGTGTATGATTCAGTAGATAGTGTTTATTGGACTCTAAGATATACATCTTCTGTAGATGAAACTGGTGTTAACTTCACTCCTTCTGCTAATATTTCAGGAGTAAAAGTTGAACTTTATATGGCAGGAGGTTTTTCTAGCCTCCTAGATTATGAAGTTATACCAGTAGTAACAGATGGTATAGACTCAAAATATGTAGTAGTAAACTCAGATAAATACTTCAAATATCTTTCTGGTCACATTACTCCTGTCTCATCATCTATTACTCTTTCAGCGGCTCTCTATGGTGGGCTAAGTACCTATGACTGGGAGTACTTTAATACTAATACTAGTGCATGGACTAACCTCAGTGGTACTCAAAATAATAGTACTTATGTTCTTAATTATAACGCTCCTGAGTGGGGATCTGCTAACTCTATTAGAATTCGTTGTCTCTCTGATGGATACTATGATGAGGCAACTATTGTAAAACTTTATGATGGTTCTAACTCTTACACTATTAGCTTTTCTAATCCTACTCATACTGTTGCTTGCTATCCTGATACTACAGCAAAAGAAGGGGAACTTGGTCTAACTGGTAGAGCTATCTGCTCTCTTACTGTATGGAAAGGTGCAACTGCACTGACTCCTGTTGCCAGTAACATTACTCCAACTCTTGGAGAATTCAAATATATTATTGGAACTCCTATTGGAGGAACTGCTGGAAGAGTAGATGATGATACTTTTTATCTTAATACTATTACAGATGATTCTGGTTACATCCCTATCTCAATCTATTGTGAAGATGTAGCAAGCCCTATTACTCAAAGATTTACTTTCAACAAGTCTATTGATGGTATGACTTCTTCTTATGTAATTATCAATTCTGAAGACGCTTTCGTTTATAAAGCTGACCAACTCATTCCTAATAATCCTATTATTACTTTAAGTGCTTCTCTTTTTGCAGGGCTAACAACTTATACTTGGCAATATTGGGATGGCTATTCTTGGGTTACTTTTACAAATCACATAGCCACTGAATCAACTTACTCATTAGATTATAATGATCCAGCTTGGGGTGGAGAGGAAACCCCCTCTCTTAAAATTAGATGTATCTCTGGTGGGTACTCTGATGAAAAGACAATTGTTAAATTACATGATGGTTCAACTGGACTTGCTGTAATTCTTACAAATGAATCTCATACTGTTGCATGTGACTCTTCAGGAAATGCTAAGACTGGTGAGTTGGGAAGCTCAGGAAGAGCTATAAGTACAGTAAAAGTTTGGAGAGGGTCAACTCTACTCACCGCAGTTTCAGCAAGTAGTACTCCAACAATAGGACAATTCAAATATATCATTGGGTCAGTTTCTGGTGGTACTGCGGGACGTTTTGATGATGATACTTTCTATCTAAACACAATCACTGCTAATGCAGGTGAGATACCTATTGATCTTTATGTTGAAGGTGATACTCTTACTCTTACAAAAAGATTCTCTTTTAATAAGTCTATTGATGGAGCAAATGGACAGGATGGTGCTTCAGTAGCAGGAACTCTAACTAATGATTTCCAGTCTGTATCCACTAATAATGATGGGACAGGTGGAGATTACTCTGGTTGTGTAACCACAATGAATATTGTCTATGGTATTGTAGATGATAGTGCTAATTGGACTTACACTGCAATTCCTTCTGCTGGAATCACAGGAGCGGCTTCTAACTCTAATAGAACCTATACTGTTTATAGCATGTCTACTGATAAAGGCTATGTTGAATTCACTGCTTCCAAAAATGGATATGCAAATATCACAAAAAGATTTAATATTGCTAAATCAAAAACAGGAGCTATTGGGCAATCCTACTGGCTTCTTACTGGTGTTGGCTCTATTGGAAAAAGTAATTCTAATACATATACTCCTCCCTCACTAAGTATCTATGCAAAGAGTCAAGTAGGAACACAACCTCTAGCTCTCTATGAGGGAAGATTTGTTATATCAGAAACTCTTAATAATATTGATTGGACTGTAAAATATACTTCCTCTGTTGATGAAAGCTCAGTAAATTATACTCCTTCTTCTCCTTCTTCCAATATTGTAGCAGTAAAAGTTGAGCTATTCGTAGCTGGTGGTATTACTAACCTAGTAGACTATCAAATAATCCCCATTGTTAAAGATGGTACTAATGGAACCAATGGTACTGCGGAATGGTCTACCTATTGTGATAATGCTTTATCCGATACACCTCTTGATCCTCCTTCAAGTGGAACAGGTGGCCCTGACAATTGGCATACTAATCTTACTGCTTCTTCTGTTTGGATTTCAAATAAAAGAGCAGTTACTATTGATGATGCTTTAGTCTCTTGGACAAATACTAGAAAAATAGATGCTATTGTAATAGCAGGAGAATACTCTCCCAAATATAAAGGGATTTACCCCACTACAAATCCTACTGATAGCCATTATGGTGATTGGTGGATTAACTCAAGCGAAGCCAACAGAGGTATTTGGTCAAATACTTTAGGAAGAATAGACAAAGATACTGCTCCTACCACTGCTATGTTGGGTGCTTGTTGGGCTGATGTTCTTCTAGTAACCAATGATGGGCCAGGAGTAATTGCAGACTATATTGGTACAGGTATTAACTTTACTAGTGAACTAGCATCTAGCTCTGGTTTCTTTAATGAACTTTTTACTAAAACATTATTCATTAGCTCTGGTGGATCAATAAGAGGTGGAAGTAAATATCTTGCTTCTGGTGAAGTTGATCCTGCTCACCCAACTGATGCTGGTTTCTGGCTTGGTGCTAATGGAAACTTAAAAGCTTTCAATGGAACTTTTACAGGTAATGTCACTGCTGACAGTGGAGCTATTGGTGGTTGGACTATTGGAGCCACAGGACTCTATTATAACAAAACTGCTTATATGCAGGAGTCCACTGGTGTGTACCTTGGTAATGATGGTATTGGCCTTGGCCTTGCTTCAACTGGATTCTATGTTAGCAGTACTGGTTCTGTAGTTGCTAAAAGAATCAGAGCAAACTTACAAGAATGTGTTATTGATAATATAGAAGCTGGTAATGACTACACTATCAAAGCTGATACTGCTACTAAATTCCTTGGATGGGCTGAGTATGGTGCAGGTTATAAAATTGCTAAATCTCTACAAATTTGTGCAGACGGTAGAGTTAATATCACTTTTGATGCTTATTTCTCTCTTGGTACAACTAATGTTAAGCTAATTCAAAAGAGTGGAGGAGTTGAAACACCTCTTATTAATACTACTGTTGGTAGCACATGGACTACTTTTAGCCTTACTAATATCCCTGTACTAGCAGGAGATATCTTTATTATCACTGGAAATGTCTCTATTGCAGGATACTTTGGTGCAAGAAATTTCTATATTAAGTCTAGTACAAAACCCGGTATTCTCACTTATTTAGGGTCTGGTATTGATACTGGAATTGTATCTCCTTCACCTGTTATCTCAGTAGCAAATGAGGAATCCATTGATTCCCCTCGATATCTACTGTTCTCTGCGGGTACTTCAGGAACCCAAGAATTAAAAGCTGACTCTGGTTTAAGCTATAATCCTTCAACCAATACTCTTTCTCTAACTGCTATTACCACTTCTGGTGCAGTTGTTGTAGGAGGGGATCTTACAGTTAATGGTACAACCACAACAATAAATACTGTAAATCTAAGTGTTGATGATAATAACATAGAACTAGGTGCTGTTGCTACCCCTTCAAACACTACTGCTAATGGAGGTGGTTTCACTCTCAAAGCAGGTTCTGATGTTGATAAAACAATTATTTGGGATTCTACAAATAAGAACTGGACATCCTCAGAACACTGGAATTTAGCTTCTACAAAAGAATTTAAGATTAATAATGTTAGTGTGCTTAATGCTACTACTCTTGGAGCCTCTGTAGTAAGTTCAAGCCTTACCTCTGTTGGAACTGTAACCACAGGAACTTGGTCTGCAAATACTATAGCAGTAAACAAAGGTGGAACAGGGATAACTTCTGTTACTCAAGGTGGGATTGTCTATGGTGCCTCAGCTACTGCTTATGGTTCTATGTCTGCTGGAACTGTTGGACAAGCTCTACTCTCTGGTGGTACTAATGCTCCTACTTGGACATTAGGAACTCTTTCTATTGCTTCTGGAAAATCCGCTACCTTCACTAATAGTTTAACTGTATCCGGTGCAGATAAAATCTTCAATGGAACTGGTACAGGGCTAACTCTAGCTGGTGCTTTTGGTTTAACAATAAATATAGGGGCAACTACTTCCCTTACTCTTCCTGCCTCTTTGACTCTTAATGCTCCTACTGTTGGTGGTATCCTTTATGGGGCCACTAATGCCTATGCTAGTACCTCCGTTGGAACTGCGGGACAAGCTCTCCTCTCAGGAGGAACAAATGCTCCTACTTGGACTGCTGGTACTCTTTCTATTGCTACAGGAAAATCTGCAACCTTTACAAACAGTTTAACCATCTCTGGTGCTGATAAGACTATTGATGGTACTGGTACTGGTATTACTCTATCTGGTGCCTATGGCTTAACTCTTGCACTTTCAGGAGTAACTACTCTAACCTTACCCACTTCAGGTACTGTAACCGCTCTTGGTAATACAGTAACTGGATCAGGTTCTATCGTTCTAGCTAATGCTCCTTCTATAACTAACCCAACTATCTCCTCTTCAGGAGCGAAGACTACTAACTTCATTGGGATTACTGCTACAAACATTGCAACTTCCTCTACTGCTTCTGTTACCAAAATAGGAATGTCTCTTGAATCTACTGGTACATGGAATGGTACTTCTGCTATCAACAGAGCTTTATATTTAAATGCTACAGGTGGAACAATCAATCAAGCTCTTTATGTAAACTCTGGTATTGTATCTATTGCAGATACAACCGCTTCTTCTTCTACCTCTACTGGTTCTTTAATCAATGCAGGTGGATTAGGAGTTGGGGGTGCAACCTATCTTGGTTCTACTCTAAATGTTTCAGGTGCGGCAATTTTTAGCTCCACTATTAATAAGGTTACAATAACCGCTCCCACTAATGGAGCTACCCTTACTATTAATGAAGCAAAATCTCTAATCTCAAATGTTAATCTTACTGTTGGGGCTGTTGCCACTTACACAGGGGATGTAACACTAAGATCAAGTGATACAAATGCTGTTACTCTTACTCTAACAGGTTCTCCTTCCCTCTCAGGATCAGGAACTGCTACTCTAACTTCAAATGCTACTTTCACTACTGCTTTTACTGTCAATGTAGGAAATATTACTTTATCTGCGGCAGGGGCAACAGCAACTACAGCTACCCTCCCTGCAACAGGAAACATTACTTTACTGGATCTTAATACTGCACAAACATTAACTAACAAAACTCTTTCTACTTCTTCTGTTTGGAATGGAAATACTATAGCAGTAAACTATGGAGGAACAGGAGTTACTTCATTTACTGCGGGACAGATTCTCTTTGGGAATAATACTTCTGCAATTGCTACAAGTGCAAACCTCTTTTGGGACAGTGCTAATAATAAATTAGGTATCAATACTAATACTCCCCAATATGGTGTTCTTGATGTTAGAACAACTGCATCTAATACTGGTGGGTTGTCTCTCTATAGAGGTACAGGAAGTACTGCTAGACATTGGATTGATTCTAATGATACATATCTCATTCAAAGAGCTACTACTGATACTGCTGGTATTGCTATTGACTCAACAGGTAAGATTGGTTTTGGTACAATTACTCCTACTGAGAAGATTCATGTAGTTGGTAATATTAAACAAGATGGAAACTATTCTATTTTTAATAATTTCGTTTCAGGTATCTTTGGGACAGGATGGAGACTCGATTATAATGTAAGCGTTGCAAATGAATCTTATCTAGAACTTGACAACATTACTGTTAGGAATACTATTAGAACTCATATATTCCAAAAAGATGTTGTAAAAGTAACCAATGGAATGCTCTATGTTTCTGATTCTATTCAAATATCCGCTGTAACAGGAACCACAGGAACAGGAACTATTACTGTTGATGATTCTAAGTCTGCTTCTTTCTCTTCTTTCCCTGTTGAAATGTGGTTCAAAGATTTCAATGCCGCAGGTATTGTGAAATCAGTTAAATTTAATATTACTTCTCTTAATACAGCTTCTAATGGTATTCGTACTATATACAATGTAACTTGGGTATCTGGTGACTCTCTTGCAGAAATTCCTAATGGGGGTGTTTGTGCAAAGACTTCAGGTGGTGGTTTACTCCTAGATGCTATAAGTAACAACAGTCCTTACATGGACATTATTCTTAATGGAGTAGTTAAAGCTAGACTTGGAAATCTTGCTGGTATTTCAGGTGCTTCTGGCTATGGTTTATGGAGTGATAATGTATTTCTTACTGGTGATATTACTGCTAATACAGGGTATATTGGTGGTGTAACTGGATGGACAATTGCTTCTAATAGGCTAACTACCAACTCAGAAACCAACTACATAGCAGGAGGATCAACTGCTCCTACTGCTTTCAACTCTAATGGTACTGGCTTCTATATTGGGGGAACTGGAAAATTCCGTGTTGGTACTGTTGCTACTAACCTCCTAAGCTCTGGAATTTGGTGGGATGGTACTGCCCTTCAAATTAAAGCCGCTCATTTTACTCTTGATGCAGATGGAAATTTAAATGCTACTAATGCAACTCTTTCAGGAGAAATTTCAGCAACTACTGGTGCTGTAGGTGGATGGACTGTTGATTCTAACTCTATCTACAAAAATAATATTACTTTCTCCTCAACAGGGTATGTTAAGATTGGTGATCTTGCTTCAGTTACTGATACTACTGGAACTACCTCTGGTCTATGGGTTGACAATAGTGGTAATGCTCTTCTCAAGGGAACTTCAGCAAATTATATTAAGGTTACTGATAATGGTTCTCTAGAAATCAAATCTGATACTTTTACTCTACAAGCTTCTACCTCCGGCTCTATAGGACTTACCGCAACTGCTTATGGAACAGGAAATGGTGTATGGCTTTCCTCCACTGCTGATGCTCGATTTAGAGTTGGTAATGCTAGTGGAGCAAGAATGCAATGGACAGATACTTCCCCAAATCTTGAGTTCTATGATAAAGATAGTAATAAATTAGTTTCTATTGGAACAAATAATACTATTGCTGGTTGGACTATTTCTACTACAGCTTTATCCACTGGTGCTTTTGATACTGTCAATACAATGTATTTTGGTACATCAGGAATTAGTCTCTCCAATACTTTTAAAGTTACTTCCGCTGGCGTCCTCTCTGCTACAGGGGCTACTATCTCAGGAACCATTACTGCTACTGATGGATATATTGGTAATGATACTAATGGATGGGATATTGGAGCCAATGGAATAACAGCAAAAGGTACAAGCATTATTCAAACTTCTGCATCTGCCAATACTGGTATTAAAATAGATGCAAACTCAATTCGTGGATATGATGGTACTAATCAAAGAATACTTTTGTCTGCTGATGGCTCAGGATGGTTTGGTACTAGTGATAAATTCTCTTGGACAAATACAGGAGTAATTACTCTAGGTGGTTGGACTCTCAGCTCTTCCGCAATCTATAATACTAAAATAAATATATCTTCTGCTACAGTAGGATCTTCCTCTGGTGTTATAACACTTTCAGGAGGGGATGCGAAACTCTATATTGGTTCTGGTATTTCTCTAGAGGGTGCTACAACTGGTCTTTTAAAAGTAGATTCAACCATTATTCTGGATGGAAGTAGTACTGGTAAATTTACATTAGGTACTTTAGCTTCAGCAATCACAGCAACAGCCAATACTGGTATCTACATGGATGGTAGTGGAAACTTTAGAGTTGGTACAGCAACAAATGGTACTAACTATCTTTACTTTAATGGAACTTCTCTTGATATTAAATCCAGTAGTTTTACATTACAAACTAGCACAACAGGGGCTATTGGGCTAACTGCTACTTCTTACACCGCAGGAAATGGAGTTTGGTTATCTTCTACAGCAAATACCCGATTCAGAGTAGGTAATGCTGATGCTTCTAGAATGCAATGGGATGATACCAACCTTGAAATATATAATTCCACAAATAGTAAAGTTGCTTCTTTTGGAACTTCAAATACTTTAGCTGGATGGACTCTTGGTTCATCTTCTCTCTATAACTTACGTTCTTCTTTTAATAGTACTATTGCAGGAGTATATATAGGCACAGATGGTATTGCCCTTGGGTCTGCAATTGCCTCAGCAGAATTTTCTGTTACTTCGACTGGTGTTCTTACTGCAAAATCAGGTACTGTAGGTGGTTGGACTCTAGGAGCATCTTCTCTCTATAATGGTCGAACAGGTTTAACAACAGGGGCCAGTGGTGTATATCTAGGAACAAATGGTATTGCTCTTGGAGATACAGTAGCTACTCCTGAGTTCTCTGTTACTTCGGCTGGTGTTCTTACTGCAAAATCAGGTACTGTAGGTGGTTGGACTCTAGGAACATCTTCTTTATATAGTGGAAGAACAGCCCTTACTACAGGTAATGGAATTTATATTGGAACTGATGGTATTGCTCTTGGAGCAACAGCTTCCACTCCTGAATTCAAAGTTCTCTCTGATGGATCAGTTGTAGCAACAAAGATTACTGCAACACTACAATCTTGTTCCATCTCTGGTGTAACTCCCGGAGACAAAATTGTAAAACAAGATTTAGCTGAAGAAACAAAAACTGTAGGATGGTTTGGTGCTGGTGGTGGTTTTAAAATTATTAAAGCTCTACAGATAGCCGCTCCCGGTAGGTTAAGAGTTACTTTTGATGGTTGGGTAAGTACTCTTCAATCTCAATCTTTCTTTAAACTAATAAGAGGTAATGGAACAGAGATAGCTTCATGGACTCCTACTGTTGCTAATCAATGGGTATCTTATACTCAAGATGTTGACTTAAATGGCGTTGGTGACATAATTAATCTTGGATTTGCTGGATATACAGAATGGTTTGGAAGTATAACTGTAAAAGCCAGAGAGTTCAAAATTAAGATCAATGAAGAACCCGGAATCCTTAGCTTCTTAGGAAGAGAGGGAGATTCTGGTATCATCATAGCTTCCCCCTTACTTACCTTAGTGAATGATGAAACAACAGCAAGTGATAGATTTATTACCTTCTCTTCTAGTGCTACTGGTTCAGGAACCATGTATGGAAGTAGTCAGTTAAAATATAATCCCTCTACTAATACTATAACCGCTTCCATCTTTAGTGGTGCTCTTTCTGGTAATGCTTCCACTGCCACAAGTCTGAATTTAACAGGAAGTACTACTGGGGCAATCCCTTATCAATCTGCGGCAAATACCACTAGCTATCTTGCGGCTACAGCTACTGCGGGAAAAGCTCTTCTTTCAGGAGCAAATGCTTCTCCATCTTGGTCTACAGGTACTTTGTCCTTAGATAAAAACCTAGCTATTCAAACAGGTAATCTAACACTAATTGCTCATTCCTCTGGAACTATTGCAACACTTCCTTCTGGAACAATAACTCTTGCCGATCTTGGAACAGCACAAACATTTACAGGTGTTAAGACATTTAACAATTCTACTATTAAAATAGTAGGATCAAATACAGGTACTACTACCCTAACTTCAGGAAATGCCTCTGTTAGTAATTATACTCTTACTCTCCCTGCTATTACTGGTACTTTAATTACTACAGCAGACACAGGAACTGTAACCAACACCATGCTCGCTAACTCCAAAATTTCTGGTGTATCTTTGGGTGGTAATTTATTTAGTCTGACAATAAAAAATACAGGGGATGGAGATGGTACTGGTACAACTTATAATGGAAGTGCCGCTGTTTCTATTAGCTATAACTCTATTGGGGCTTCTCCCCTTGCTGGTAGTACCTCTCTAATAACTACAGGGACTATTACTACTGGTACTTGGTCAGCAACAACCATTGCTGTAACTAAAGGTGGAACTGGACTAACTGCTTGTACCAAAGGTGATATCCTTTATGCTTCTGATGCTAATACCTATGCAACTTTAGGAGGAGTTACTGCTGGTAGTGTTCTTCTCTCAGGGACTGCCCCTTCTTGGGGGAAAGTAGGACTAACTACACATGTAAGTGGAATACTAGGAACAGCTAATGGTGGTACTGGTGCTAATGCTACCTTTACTTCTGGTTCTATTATCTTTGCAAATTCTTCTGCTGTTCTTGCTCAAGATAATGCTAATCTCTTTTGGGATAACACAAATAAGAGACTAGGTATTAAGACAGCTACTCCCGGTTTCACTCTTGAAGTAGGTGGTTCTTTTGCCGCTACAACAAAGTCATTCGTTATCAAACATCCTACAAAAGAAGGAATGAAACTTTGCTATGGTAGTCTAGAGTCTCCTTATCATGGTGTCAGACTGACAGGAAAAGCTAAAGTAAAGAAAGGTATTTGTGTAGTTACCCTACCTGACTACATTTATAATCTTGTACAAGATAAAGATGTAAATATTCAAATCTCTAACTATAAACATGGGAAAGTTCTATGGGTTGATTCTATAGATGTAGAACACAACCAGTTTATTGTAAGAACAGAAAAGAAACTCTTTGATAATAAAGAATATGAATTCTTTTGGGATTTCACTGCAAAACGAAAAGATATTCCTGATTTAGTTGTAGAGTTTGAAAATCCATAAGGTAACTATTAGTATATGGCAAAAGATGTTTTAATTACCCCCGCTAGTGGAATAATTGAGTTTAAAGATGGGGGAACAGTAAAAGGTTCTCTCTCAGAGGATAGTGGAAATTTAGTTATTTCTCCTACTGGTGTTATAGTTTTTGGAACAGCCGTTAGAAGTTCTGCTTCTGCAAGTAGAAGCATTCTTTTAAATTCTTCAGGAAATTATACTTGGTTTAGAAATGATAATAATGCATGGTCTTTCCAAGGAGGGACTGATGCTGAATCTTGGACTAAATCTGCACAAATCTATTTAGCTGTTGCCGGAGCAACAGGTGCAGATGATAAATGGATTGAAATTGGACAGCGAAACTCTGCTGTTGCAACAGGTGAATATAAAGGTGTAAGAATTGTTCATTATACTGGTAGCTCTGTAGTAGATGGAACTCTTCAAGCAGGTATACTAAATATAACAGGTGCCGCAACCATAGGGGGTAATCTTACTGTTAATGGTTCTACTACTACACTAAACACTTCTACTTTAACTGTTGATGATAAGAATATCGAATTAGGCTCAGTTGCCACTCCCACGGACACCACCGCTGATGGCGGCGGGATCACGCTCAAGGGCGCGACGGATAAGACCATAATTTGGGACTCGGCCAACGCGAACTGGACACTGAACCAGAATGTGAATATCCCCACTGGTCTTGCCTATAAGATCAACAATGTCTCAGTGCTTAATGCGACGACGCTTGGGGCGAGCGTGGTGGGATCGAGTTTGACGAGTGTAGGAACACTAACCAGTCTTTCTGTAAATGGAAATGTTGGAATAGGAACAACAAATCCAAGTCAGGCACTCCACCTCTATCGATATAGTGCTAGAATACTAGTTCAGAGTCCTGATACATCTAGTTCTACTGATGCAAACATAGAAATAAAATCATCCCAAGACTATCGTGGTCGTGGGATATGGTTCACTAATGCAACAGATTCAAATAAATGGTTTGCTGGTATTCCTTATACTGGTGGTGGTTATAGTATAGGATACAACTCCTCTCAACCGGAATACCCTGCTAACTCAAAATTATTTATTAAAGCAGATGGTAAAGTTGGTATAGGTACTACAGATCCCCTGTCAATGCTTCATCTCAGGGGTTCAAGTCCTATTATATATTTAACTGATACAACAACAAATGCAATAAGCAGTATTGATGCAGATAGCTCTGCTGGTAGAATCTATATATCTTCGGATATTCTTAATATGGTAGCTAACTCTGCAATTGGTTTTATGGTAGATGGAGTTAATCGATTACTAATTGATCAGAATGGAGCATTAACTCCTGATACTTTCACATCAGGTTTTGCTGGTTCAGGCTGGAAAATTGACTACAACTCTTCTGTAGCTAATAAGTCAACTGCTGAGTTTGATAATCTAACAATCCGTGGATCAATGAGAGTTTATGAACTTCTCATTAATCAAATTAGAGCAACCAATGGATCAGTGTTTATATCTTCTACAGGAAAGATTGCAACTGCTACGCTATCTTCAGGAACTATAGGTGTTGATCAATCAGTGTATGCTCTAACAACTGATGCTAATACAAATCATGGATTCCAAGTTGGTGATCTAATTAGAGCGCAGAGATATACTGGAGCTAGTACTTATCAAGTAAACCTTGAGGTTACAGCATATACAAGTCCTACTGCTTTCTCTGCTAAATTAATTGGAACAAATGCTTATATTGATGCAGTTGGAAAATTCTCTGGACTAGAATTTGTACGATTAGGAAGCACTTCTGATGCAAATCGTCGTGGCTCTGTGTACATGACTGCTGATGATACTGGCGCTCCTTATATTGATATAGTCGATGGAATTGCCTCTCACTCTGACTGGAACACTTCTGGTAAAGTTCAAGCTCGATTAGGAAAATTAACTGGTATAACCTCTCCCACTATAGGAGCACTCTCAGGCTATGGTCTATGGTCAGATAATATTTATTTGGAAGGTAATGCAAATATCGTTGGTACTCTCGCAGTGGGTGGTGGGTCGGTCGTAGGAAATACGTTCTATGTGGGGAAGATTCAGAAAAACCTAATTACCTATTCGCAAGATATGAGTCAGGGTGCTGTTCAGGAAAACTGGGGAAGGAATTTATTTGGTACTTGGTATATAAACTATACCGCAGTCACCCCCAATTATGCCGCCGCCCCTGATGGTACAAATACAGCTTGTAAATTCACAAATCCTCGGAACAATTTCCATTTTGTGTGGACTAGAGCATCTGTTACAGCAGGGGAAACATATACATTTTCAGTTTGGATGAAAACCATAGATGCTGTAGCTCCTTATGGTTGTTACATAAAAATCGCTACGGGAAATTCTGGAACTCTTGTTAATGAATATTATGCCTCTTCAGGAATTTATCAAGGAACTACTTGGAAACGTCTTGTTGTTACCTTCACTATTCCCGCTTCTGGGGTGAACCAAATTGAAATAGGTATAGGTGGGAATTATTATTCCGGTACAAGTGTTCTCATGTGGGGAGCACAACTCGAATTAGGCCCAACCGCTACTCCCTACCAAAAGACCGACGCCACGCTCTCTTCCTCCACGGGCTACGGAATGTGGGCCACGGCTGGCGGCTTCGGCGGCACGATGCAGAACCCGGTGGTCGCGTTGGGCGATTATGGAATGAAGGTGCTTGGCGCTGGAACTGCGGCGGCGCTTTCCAACAATTCTATAATGATCGGAAACATCACCGGATCGGCCAACTCCGCAATAAAGCTCACGAACACCGGGACGCAGGGTACGAGTGGGTTGTTTGGCTACACTTCTGCCGGGGCTGAGTCCTTCGCTTTGCGGCTGGATGGAACTGCGCAGATCGCGGGATGGAATTTTAACGCCACCGATCTATCCTCTGGTGGAATCCACCTTGTTTCCTCCGCGACCGCCGCAAATAATAAAATTTACATTGGCACCGGGACATACGGAAATGCCAATACTGCTTTCTTTGTTGGTGGAGATGGAAAGTTCTCGTTAAAGGATAAACTCACTTGGGATGGCACGACGCTCACGGTGAACGGTGGGGGAATCTTTACTGGTGATGTCTCCATAGGATCAGGCAACGCGATTTTTAAGGCCGACTCCAATGGAATTTATTTGGGGAACGCGACCTTTGCTTCCGCGCCGTTCTCTGTAGATCCAGCCGGAGCATTGAAAGCAACCAACGCAAATATAGGAAGTTGGTTAGTCGATTCTAACTCTATTTCAAAGGTACTATTTACTACAATAGGACGTGCAGATAATGTTATTATGCGCTGGTCTTCCGTTACAGAGGGAACGTCCCAAGCTTCATGGACTTATGGTGCTAATAAACTCCAAGGATTTGGTATTTATTTTAATAACGGCGGGCCAGCTATAGCACTCCATCTTGGCGTAATGACTACCGCTTCTGGCGTAAAACTTGATGGTACAGGCAATCCATACGTTGGTATTTCGATGTTCGACCAGTCTGCAAGAGAGTATTTTGCACTTGGTGCAGAAACAACTTCTGGTGATGTCTACAATAGAATAGCAGGATGGGCTTTTGACTCAGCAGAACTTTATTCCTCTAATCTTTCTGGCACAAGTGATGGGACAGATTACACCACCACAGGCATGGTGCTTGGTTCCACGGGCTATATCGCCGCCCCGAAATTCTTGCTCAAGACTGACGGCTCGGCGCTCTTCAAGGGAACGCTCTCTGCACCTGATGGAAATATTGGTGGATTCACCCTTTCTGGTTCTGCTTTATATACTGGAGCTTTCGATACTGTTAATACACTCTATTTTGGTTCTTCCGGTATTTCTCTTTCCAATACATTCAAGGTTACAGCGGAAGGTGCATTAACAGCGACTTCCGGTTTAGTTGCGGGTTGGTCATTAAGTGCTACAGCATTATCCACTACTAATGCAAGACTCTATGCTTCCGGTATACTTTCCCTTGGTTCCGCAGATGGGTATAATACGGCCAACTCTATTTATTTGGACGGTGCTAATACCCGGTTTAGTTTAGGGACTGCATTAACCTTTACAGGTGGAACACTCACTATCAATGGTGGTGGAACCTTCACTGGGGCGCTCTCTGGCGGAACAATTTCCATCGGCTCGGGCGAAGCGATTTTCAAAGCCGACTCTAATGGCATTTACCTTGGCTCCGCGACCTTCGCTGATGCAGAGTTCTCGGTAACTCCTGCGGGATTGCTAAAGGCTATATCTGGCTCTGTAGCAGGGTTCTCAATTGATGGTACGGAAGGTCTTTATGCCGGAACCGATGCCACTCGCGTCCAGATGAAACCAGGGGCGGGAATTTGGGCCGGTGCCACAGCCTTTGAGGATGCGCCGTTCTCCGTATCTTCCGACGGAAATCTTAAATCCCGTTCTGCTATGATTACGGGAAGCAGCTTCTTTGGTGGAAGCATAGAAAACGATCTTTTTGCTACGCGTCTTGCGGCGGATTTAGCGAACTGGACAGCACCCACTGCCCCTTGGGCCGGGTCTTCTTTGGTGACACACTGTAGTTCCTTAGACCTCAACGCTTCTTATAGCGCCACTGGCACATTCAATGGTAAGACTGTTAAATCTGTTATACGTTCTTGGACTAAACGGCCCTCTGGTGATATAGATTATTACATTAGCGTTTCTCATACGTCTGGCACGCCTACTATAATCTTTAATTCTCAAACCTATAGCTACACAGGTAATATAGATGTAACAGGTGTCGCTGTAGTGATGACTAAAAATGTGATTCCTTTTGAAGACAGAACCTACAATTTAGGAAGTAGTAGCAATCGCTATTTAACTCTATACGCCAAACATATAGGCGAGAATACTGCAGAGAACGATGTTACAGCCTATATAGGCTATCTAAAGATTCAGACTTTATTAGATGCGGCCAACGTTCTAACAAATTCTGCTACAATACAAAGCTTTACAGCTACCGCATCTTCTGCACGACTATTTTCTGTTGTTTGCCCTTGTGTTTGTGCTATATATTCAAATGATGTAGATGGAGAGGCTAGACTCAAGATGAAGTGGGCGGGAACGTACTATAGTTATGCGACAGGTGGACAAAGCAGTTCTCCAGTATTTGTACATCTAGGCGTCGGAACGTATAGGCTAGAACAGTTTGGCCCTGGCACGGCATATATTTGTTGCATTAGCGCGTTTGGAAAGATGGGCAATACGCCATTGGTAGGATAAGGAGTTACAAGTGAAACTAAAAGGGACGATTAAGAAACCGGACGACTCAGACGTTGACAGATACTGTGAGATAGTAAATATTTCTATTTCAGAACCACAGTGACGGTCGCGGTTCACCAATTAGATCTACATTTAAATTTATTACTTGGTTACT
>Ga0116171_10000771_pt1 | contig 33335 bp, 22 predicted proteins | sample AD_JPNHW2_MetaG_FD_89798 | JGI IMG/M metagenome (GOLD analysis project Ga0116171, IMG submission 89798) | Active sludge microbial communities of municipal wastewater-treating anaerobic digesters from Japan - AD_JPNHW2_MetaG | ecosystem: Engineered > Bioreactor > Anaerobic > Digestate | place... | reverse complement strand
TCCGGAAGGTATTCATGGCACATGTTCAACACCGGCGTGAAGAGATACAGGGACAACCAGCTCTGGTGGGTCAAGTACCACAAGGTACAGAAGACCGGGGGCCGCAAGGCTAATGCTTTCGGGCTCTACGATATGTGCGGCAACGTATCAGAATGGTGCTACGACAGGTATGATGTTTCCTTTTATACGGCTGCAGAACTGACAGATCCAACAGGCTGGAACGGCGATTATTCATACAGGGTTTTCAGGGGCGGATCGGTCCTCGATTCGCCCGCGGACTTTTCATCATACAGACGATGGGCAATGGGAGCATTTGAGAAACAGCACACAACGGGGATACGCCTGGTGCTGCCGGAGTAACATGTCGATCCATATAGACTCACGGAGGAGCAGAAATGGAATTTATCCGGAACAGCGGAATTGAGTTAACACTACTGGTACAATCTGCCGCTGAATGGTTGTCGCAGCAAACTCATTGATCACCGGGCAGGAAGCTTTTAATTTAATACTTGAACAATTCTCCGCATCATTTACAACAAGCCAACCATAAACAAAGGAACTCGCATGCAGCCCGGAACTCTGTACATAATAGCATCACCCATAGGGAACCCCGAAGATATGACAATCAGGGCGCTTAAACTTTTAAGCGAAACAATAGACATTGTCTACTGCGAGGACACGCGCCAGACCGGCAGGCTGCTGTCGCACCATGCCATAAGCAGGCCACTGCGATCGCTGCACGCCCATTCCGACGATGCGAAGATCATGCATATGGTTGATGAGATACGTTCAGGCAAAAACATAGGTTACATGACAGACTCGGGCACACCGGGTATGTCTGACCCCGGCAGCAAGATTGTGGCAATTGCCAGGCATGAAGGTGTGTCCGTCATTCCGGTACCCGGTGTGTCTGCGTTGACAACTATTGTTTCGGTTTCCGGGTTCCCGGACAAGAACATTCTCTTTGGAGGTTTCTTAAGCAAGAAGCCGGGACGCAGAAAGAACGAGCTCTCGAGGATGCGGGAGCATGAAGGTATAATTGTGATTTATGAATCGCCGCACAGGATAAAGAAGGTGCTGGCGGATATAGCGGAAATATTCCCCGACAGGGAGGTCTTTATAGGCCGCGAGATGACCAAGAAATTCGAAGAGTTCATTGCGTTGCGTGGTGACAAAATACCTTCCATGCTTGAAGAACTCAAGGATATGGGAGAGTTTGCCATAGCAATATTCAACAAGGAGCTTAAATTTACCGCCGACGGGGATGAGTAATGCCCTCATCCGGCCTCCGGCCACCTTCTCCCGGGTTTAGCACATGAACATGGTTTCTGCATGAATTTGCATAAATCCGAATATTATTATGACATGAACAGGGAAAAGGGGTTTCCTGAACTGGTTTAAGTTTTATCCCATCTATCTGAATGAAAAACAAAAAGTTCAGGTTGAGCCTCTCCCGCCAGAGACGGGAGAGGTCGCGCAAGTGACAACGGCGTGCGGGTGAGGGCATGCGGTTTAAATCCATCTCAAAATCTCTATAAATATCGATATTTTATTGACATCAATGGGCCGAATTCCCATCATTTCACTTTACTGCAAATACGCCGGTTTTCGGGGGTGAAACCATGAATTCATCAAAGCTGACAAAACTGATCAACGAAGACAAGGAGTACCTCTTCCAGAATTACGGGGACAGGCTCCCTGCCGCATTCACAAGGGGCGACGGATCATACCTGTATGACCAGGACAACAAAAGGTACGTTGACCTGTTTTCAGGTATCGCCGTGTCTTCACTGGGCCATGCGAACAAGGCCTTTTTAAAGGCACTCCACGGCCAGGTGGACAGGATCATCCACACATCTAACTGGTTCCTTAACCCGGAACAGATCGAGGCCGCTAAACTTGTCTCCGAGACTTCGTTCCCGGGCAAGACGCTCTTTGTCAACAGCGGCACAGAGGCAAACGAGGCTGCGATTAAACTGGCGCGCAGGTACGGCCTTTCCATCTCCCCGAAAAAATACAGGATTGTGACATTTAGCGGGTCATTCCACGGCAGGACCTTCGGGTCAATGTCTGCAACGGCGCAGGAAAAGATACATAAAGGATTCGGACCAATAGTTCCAGGATTCATATACTGTGAGTACAACAACCGCAAAGCGTTCAGGAAGGTCATGAAGAAGCATAAGAATATAGCGGCTGTCATGCTCGAACTGATCCAGGGCGAGGGCGGAATCAATGTTGCTGACCAGGACTTTGTGCGCGATATATTCGAGCTATGCAACCAGAACGGCGTACTTACCATAGTGGACGAGGTGCAGACCGGTATCGCCCGCACGGGTAAGGCCTACGTGCACCAGCACTACGGCATAACACCCGACATACTGACACTTGCCAAGGGACTTGGCGGCGGTGTGGCAGTCGGCGCCCTGCATGCCAAGACATTCCTCTCGGAACATTTCCCCAGGGGAGTACACGGCACGACATTCGGCGGCAACCACCTTGCCTGTGCCGCTGTTGTTGCCGTACTTAAAGAGATAAAAAAGAAGCCCTTCCTCACTGGTGTGACAAACTCGTCGGAATATATTTTCAACAGGCTTAAGAAGATCAAGCAGAAGACATCGTACATACGCGGCATCAGGGGTATGGGGCTGCTGATCGGTGTCGAGATTGCCGAACCGGGTTCGCAGCTTGTCAGAGATGCGCTCGAGCAGAAACTGGTGATCAACTGCACCGCGGACAACATAATAAGAATAATGCCCCCGCTTAACATAGAGATGAAGGTGCTCGAAGAGGGGATGGATATTTTTGAAAAATTGATACTTGCGAAAGGTGAACAATATGAAAGTACCCGTAATTAATACGGCTGACCTGCTGACCCTGTCGGACATCACGCGGGAGGAGATGGTCAGCCTGTTCGAATTCTCGGCAAAACTGAAGCGCGGCGTACAGAAAGGAAAGTTCCCCGCCCTGCTTAAAAATAAAACACTGGCAATGATATTCGAAAAGAACTCCACAAGGACCCGCGTATCATTTGAAACAGGCATGATCCAGCTTGGCGGCCACGCGCTGTTCCTCAGCAGCAGCGAGATCCAGCTTGGGCGCGGAGAGACTATCGCCGACACTGCCCGCGTTCTTTCAAGGTATAATGACGGCATCATGATCCGCACTTTCGCACACAGCAAGGTCGAGGAACTGGCAAAGTTGGCTGACATCCCTGTGATTAATGGGCTCACGGACTCGTTCCACCCCTGCCAGGCTCTTGCTGACTACTTTACCATCTGGGAAAGGGAGAGCGACATCACCAAAGTCAAGCTGGCTTACATAGGTGACGGGAACAACGTCGCCAACTCACTGCTCATGGGCGCCTCGCTGCTTGGCGTGGACATAACAATCGCGACACCCAAAGGCTTTGAGCCCGAAATGGCTGTTGTTGAGAAAGCATACAAAATGGCGTCAAAGACCAGCTCACACATAACAATTACAAACGACATCAGCAAGGCGGTTGACGGCGCTGATTACCTGTACACTGACGTCTGGGTGAGCATGGGACAGGAGAAAGAGACTGCGAAGAAAAAGAAGGTATTCGCAAAGTATAAAATTACTGACGAACTGATCGCGCATACAGGCCGGGACACAAAGGTGCTGCACTGCCTGCCTGCTCACCGCGGCGAGGAGATTACAGATTCAGTCATGGACGGGAGCCATTCAATCGTCTTTGACCAGGCCGAAAACAGGATGCACTGCCAGAAGGCTGTAATGTGCGCACTGATGGGAAGATAATTCAAGAGGTACTAATAAAATGAAAAAAGTAAAAAAGGTTGTACTTGCATATTCAGGCGGACTGGACACTTCCATAATTCTGAAGTGGCTGCGCGAGACATACGACTGCGAGGTAATTGCATACGCCGCGAACATAGGCCAGGAGGAGGAGCTTCACGGTCTTGAGGCAAAGGCGAAAAAAACAGGCGCCAGCAAATGCTACATTGAGGACCTTACGAAGGAGTTTGTTAAGGATTATATTTTCCAGGCGATCAAGGCAAACGCCATTTACGAGGACAGGTACCTCCTGGGTACATCACTTGCGCGCCCTGTAATTGCAAAACGCCAGGTCGAAATCGCGCGCAAAGAAAAAGCGGATGCAGTTTGCCACGGTGCAACAGGAAAAGGCAATGACCAGGTAAGGTTCGAGATGGCATTCAAGTCACTTGCACCTGACCTCACCATAATCGCACCCTGGCGGGAATGGGAACTCGACTCCCGCTCCAAGCTCTTTGATTATGCGGAAAAACACAAAATCCCCCTTCCCATAACAAAGGACAAGCCGTACAGCATGGACAGGAACATACTGCACATATCATACGAGGGGGGGATCCTCGAAGACCCGTACAGGGAACCTGACGAAAGCATGTTCCTCCTTACTAAATCGCCCGAGAAGGCACCGGACAGGGCGCTATACATCGAGATAGGTTTCGAGAAAGGTGAACCTGTTTCAATCGACGGGAAGAAGATGAAGCCTGTTGCGCTCATGAAGAAGCTTAACACCATTGCAGGTGAAAACGGAATCGGCCGTGTTGACATAGTAGAGAACAGGCTTGTTGGAATCAAGTCACGCGGCGTGTACGAAACACCCGCTGGCACAGTTCTTATGACAGCTCACCGCGACCTTGAATCTATCACCCTTGACCGCGACACACAGCATTTCAAGGATAACCTTGCAAACGAATACGCAGCCCTCATCTACAATGGCCTGTGGTTCACGCGCAAACGCGAAGCGCTCGATGCGCTCATCAACAAGACACAGGAGTTTGTCACAGGCTTTGTTAAAATCAGGATGTACAAGGGCAACTGCACTGTCGTTGGCCGCAAGTCAGACGTTACCCTGTACGAACCGGACATCGCGACATTCGATGCCAGTAAAATGTATGACCAGAAGGACGCTACGGGATTCCTGAACATCTACGGTCTGCCGCTCAAGGTTGAATCACTGCTGCGCAATAAAAAGAAGAAAGCCAGGTAGAACATTTTACAGAATGGCCCGGTTTATTAGAATTTCTTTGTCATACCGGCTGCAGTGTAACGAAATGCCGGGAGCGTTCACGATGAACGCCTGTCAGCAATGGACAGGATGTCCAAAAGATGCTGACCATCTTAATGATACACAAAGTAAATCAAAAGCACTTCCAATCATAAAGATTCCCGCCTTTGCGGGAATGACATCCGGGTACCTGTTAATTTCAATCTGTCACCAGATATAACAATGAAAGCAATACTCCAAATGATACTCCCGCTGATTCTTCTCCTTGTACCGTACACTCTTTCCGCAGAGACTAAAACCATAAAAGAGATAAAGTATTCAGGACTTGAAAAAACCAGGTCATTTGTTGTTGATTCAAAAATACTGCACAAGCCTGGCGAGCCCTTCATCGAAGAACTCTGGATTAAAGAAAAGAACTACCTCATGGACCTTGATATTTTTGCAGACGTTGAACTTGAACAGACGGCAACGGATGAGGGAATAATGCTTCATTACAGGTTCACCGAGCTGCCTTCATTCATCATTTTCCCGGCAATGAAAAGGACTGACCAGGACGGGCTTCTCATGGGACCCGGACTTACAATAATGAACCTCTTTGGCGAAGGGATTCAACAGGAGTTCCTTAACAGGTTCACTATTGCACCTGAGCCCATGCGGGCAAAGGAATTTTTAAGCTATACATATATCCCGGACGTATACGGCCTCAACATGTTCGCCGAGGTTACTGTCAACTACTTCAATTCATACAATACACTCAAGCTCTATAATGAAAATTCGTTCTACAGCGTGGCTGCTCTGACCTTTAAGCTGCCAGGTCAATTCAGCATGATCGCATCATTCTCCTCGCTTAACGTAAAGCATGATCCAGGATCAACAATATTCACGGCCGATGATACCGCCATGCAGATGTTTTACGGTGACGGAAGATGGGACTACATCCCGGGGGCAGGTGCTGGTTTAGTCATGGATACACGGGAACGGATTATGAATCCCCACAGGGGATTCTACGCGGAAACAAGGTATACGCTTTACGGTGAAAAGCTGGGCGGCGACGCTGACTACTCAGAGTTTATTGCGGATTTCAGGGGTTACATGCCCGCAGGATTGAGGCATGTATTTCATTTATCGCTGCTGGGCAGGTACAGGCCGGGAACGGTTCCCGCTTACGAGCTCTACCATACGGGCGGAGTAAACAGCCTCAGGACATTCATGCCTGACCCGGACATCTGCGGGCAGCATGAATTTCTCGGAACCCTTGAATACAGGTATGAACTTTTTACCGGTAAACAGGTCTCGCTGCTTGGCCTTAACGGATACTACGGCCTTCAGCTTGCTGCAGGAATGGACAACGCCGTCCTGTGGCTTCCCGGTGAATCATTTGAAGACGGCCGGTACTTCTATTCATTCTACGCCGGCGTTCACCTCCTTGTGCCCGCACTCGAGAGGGTGCGCCTGGAATTCGGCTTCAACACCATTGACCCGCATGACAGGACTGTAAAATTCGGGATAAACCTGGGCTGGTACGAAAAATCATACACGCAGAGGAGAAGGGTCCGGTAGTCTGCATGTTATATGCTTGACTTGGATATCTGCATAAACATCCTGTGGCAGGAGACCTGTTTATGAAGGAACTTATTGAACTGATAAATACCGGTATTACAGCCAGGACAAGCGATCTCTCCATGCAGAAGAAGGTATGGGAGTCAGTAACTGAATTTTTCAGGCCCGACATAAACCTCTACAGGAACACAAGGCCCTCTGTTGTCCTTGCGCGTGAAACAGGGGACCTGGGGCTTGCTGTATTATGGGTAGTCCAGGCAGCTCTCGCGCGTCCGGTTCTCAAAGACCTTACATTGAACCTTGAAAATGCATCCGGCATATCACCTGTTGTTTCCGGAATGAACGATAAAACCATACTATCCCTTGCCCATTCCGAATCCCCCGCAGCCCCCGTCACTTATATGATAAATGGTGAAGTAGCGGTAATAAACGGCACAAAAAAATTTATCACGGCAGGAAGGAACTCCGGGCTTATCATGATCACCTGCAGGGAGACCGGCGCCCCGAAGATCGACCGTATCGCACTGGTAAATAACAAAGAACTTCCAGCCGGGGCTATGAATCCCCTTGACCTGAAAATAATGCGTACCATTGACCATACATCGCTCACCCTGAATGAATTCGACCTGGACGCGGAGAGGCTTCCGTCTGTTGATCCGCGCGTAATCCGGAGGTCAGTAAAAAAGTGGGGGATTGTCGAGCGCGCCCTTATCATGGAATCTTTCATAGCCTTTCTTCTGTATTGCGAATACGTATTTTCTGAACTTGGAGTAACCATTGCATCGGATGATGAAATAATTTCACTCCTTGAAAAGCAGACTGAGTCAGCATCAAAACAGTTGGAAGAGGCGGTTTTTGAAAAACAGATTACAACGGGGAATGCGGGGATGGAGGATGTGATCAAACTGGCAGGCAGGTTTCAGCATGCGTATTATGAAAAAGAGCATACGATCCCCGCAGATGAAAAGATAAGGCTTGCGGACCTGTTTCTTTTTAACAACCTGAAGGGTTAAATTAGTTCTTGAAAAATAGGGGGTAAATTGTTCCCCTGTAAATAAATGCTGCCCGATAAGGAAGCAATGTCATTCCGGTTTTCCCGGGGGGAAATACCGGAATCTTAATGAACAAACCGTTTTTTGTTAATGAACTGGTTCATGCATCAAGATTCCGGCACTCAGAAATGATTCGGCCGGAATGACAGGATAGAAACAAAAATTACGAATAACGGTGTCTGAAATGTTTACCAGTGTTGAAAACGCAATAGAAGAACTAGAAAAACAGAAATACATAGCGTCCAGGGAGATTGCCACAACTGTATACCTGGCCCTGCGGCTTGAAAAACCCGTGCTTGTAGAGGGTCCGGCCGGTGTCGGCAAGACCGAACTTGCAAAGTGCATAGCATCCGCCCTGAATATAGACCTGATACGTATGCAGTGCTACGAGGGACTGGACGAGTCAAAGGCACTGTATGAATGGGAATACGCGAAACAGCTGCTGTACACGCAGATCCTCAAGGACAAACTCTCCGAGATCATGGGATCTGAAGATACCCTGCAAGGTGCCGTGAATAAACTCTCCAGCGCAGAGGATGTATTCTTTTCAGAAAAATTCCTCATACCGCGCCCCATACTCAAGTCCATTACCATGCAGAAGCGTTCCGTGCTGCTTCTTGACGAGATCGACAAATCAGACTCCGAGTTTGAAGCTTTCCTGCTCGAGGTGCTTTCAGACTTCCAGGTTACAATCCCCGAGATTGGAACGTTTAAAACAGAGGTTAAACCCTTTGTGATTCTCACATCAAACAGCGCGCGTGAAATGTCTGACGCTCTGAAGAGACGCTGTCTGCACCTTTACATTGATTACCCGACACTTGAACTTGAAGAGAAGATAGTATCACTCAAGGTGCCTGAAAGCGGGGAAAAACTTATCCACCAGATCGTTGGAACAGTCCAGAGAATAAGACAGCTCCAGCTTAAAAAGGAACCGAGCATAAGTGAGACCCTTGACTGGGCCAAGGCCCTTGTGCTCCTTGGATACCAGGACCTTGACCCTAAGATCGCGACCGAAACTCTTAACTTTATCCTGAAGTACGAAAAGGACATCGAGATGGCAATTAAAGAAAGTAAGACTATATTTCAAAATTAGAAGCAGCGGTTACCAGAACGCTGTCATTGCGAACACAGTGAAGCAATCTGTACAGGTTACAAAAAGTAATAATGAAACAGATTGCCGCGTCGCTTACGCTCCCCGCAATGACGAATTCCTGAATGAAAATAACAGACAACCATGACAAAAACAGGATCATACATAACATCAAAGATTTTCGAGTTCATCGAGGTGCTTCGCGACGCAGGGGTCATCGTCTCTGTTGACGAGGTGCTGTCCGTGTTCAACGCAGCGCCCGAGATCAACGTTCACGACAAGGCTGTATTCCGGCAGATGCTGAAGACCACACTTGTCAAGGATTACACGGACATACCGGTATTTGATAAATGCTTTGAACAGTTCTTTACTGCACGCGAAAGATTCTTTGACAACCTTGACGGCGACATGGCCGGGCTTAAAGGCGGCAGCCCGCAGGAGATGATTTCAGAAATCAGCAATATGCTCGACAAGTTTCTGGAATCGCTCGACTCATCCATAGTTCTTGAAAAAAATCCAGACGATATAATGCGCCTGTTCCTGGACGAACTTCCGGAATCCTCCTCCGGCGGCGGTGGCGGACTCTCGCTCTTCAGGACAAAGGGAAGTATCGGATCATCCCATACATCAAGAAGCGAACAGGGTGAAGAACGCGGGATAGACCCTGATGAACTGATGGAGCTTCTGCGGAACATGATGAACCTGAAACTGCAGAAACGCCGCATAGGCAAACAGATCACACAACGCGAGAACTTCCTGCTCAACAGGTTCATATACCAGCTGAAGCCCGACGAAATAAAAGAGATGCGCGAAATGGTTAACCGGTTCGGCCAGAAACTGAAGAACCGCATATCCCTCCGGAAAAAAAGGGTAAAGCACGGCGGTATTGACATCAAGCGGACACTAAGGACAAACATGCAGTACGGCGCAGTGCCGTTCAAACTGTTTTACAAAAATAAAAAAATAGACAGGCCGCAGCTTGTTGTCATGTGCGACGTATCCCGTTCAGTAAACCAGTACTCAAGATTCATGCTGCTCCTGACATACAGCCTGCAGAGCCTTTTTTCCAAGGTGCGTACATTTGCATTCATCAGCAGTATGGTTGAAATAACCGACCTGTTCAGGGAGATGGATCCCGAGGTCGCTATTAACTCGATGTTCACCGATACAAACTTCACATACGGATGGGGGAGTAACTACGGCCGCTGCTTTGACATGTTTATGGAAAACCACAGCGACGCACTTACACGTAAAACATCTGTACTGATTCTGGGTGATGCGCGTAATAACGACAATGACCCGGGACTGGAATCGTTCAGAAGAATATCCGAAAGAGCGCGGAATGTTTTCTGGCTTAATCCTGACAGAAAACACCTCTGGGACTGGAATGACAGTATTGCCTCTTTATACGGCAATTTCTGTAATGAAATGAAAGAAGTGAATAATTTTCTCGATTTATCGGAATTTATTGATAAATTGTTTATTGACATGTACTAGAAATAAAATATATTAAAATATGAATTGATATTTCTATTGGATTGAAGAATTAGCATAAATGTGCTTTACAAATACAATATTATATTAAAAATCAGTAAAAGCATAGATTCGGAGGATTGCGTGAATATAGAGTTCAGAGAGCTGGGGGATCACAAAATAATCGACGTAAGCGGAGAAGTCGATTTATACAATGTCAGCGAACTGAAAAAGGCGCTTTTCAGTATCACAGACGGTCAGTTTAAAAGCGTTATAGTTGACATGAAAAAGGTGAATTACATGGACTCATCGGGAATCGGTGCGCTTGTCGCAGGGATGAAAAAGATGAAAGCCCACAACGGTAAATTCGCCCTTATGAATATACACGATGATGTTCTAAACATACTAAAGCTTGCCACGCTGGATAAGTTTTTTACGATTTATGACACAGAAGATGAACTTGTGTAAATATCGCGTGACACTTGAAATAAAAAAACCGGCCTAAACTGACCGGTTTTTTTTATTCTCCTCACTAACTTTCGCGCTTGAACACAAGCAGTGTCATGTCATCGTGCGGGGGGGCATCCTTCTGGAATTTTTCAACATCCTCGACAAGAAGCCTGGCAAAATCTTCTGCGTTCAGGCGGTTATGCTCAAGCATAAGTTTCTGGACACGGTTTATCCCGTACTCCTCCCTCTCAGGATTCCTCATCTCGGTTATACCGTCAGTGTATAGAATAACCATATCCCCGGGATTGATCTTTACTCTGGCCTGTTTGTATTCAACATCCTCCATTATGCCGATTGGAACACCGTCAAGCGCGCTCCTGGTGCATGCATGTTTTTCTGCCCTGTAGCAGAAGAGCGGTCCGTGACCCGCGTTGGAGAATGCAAGCTCTTCAGTGGCCCTGTCATAGATCATAAAGAACAGGGTTGCAAACTTGTCTATAGCAAAATCAGCGCTGAGCGAATCATTGATCGCCCTTACAACACTGGCGCAGTCAATATCCTTTCGTGTAATGTAAGATGTGAAAACAGTGCGGATCATAACCATTACGAGTGAAGCAGGTACACCCTTACCGGAAACGTCGCTGATCAGTGCGCCTACCCTGTTTTCATCGATGTCTATGTAATCGAAGTAGTCACCACCTACGCCCTTGGCCGCGCGGGTGAATCCCTTGATCTGGATGCCGGCTTTATTATAATAGCCCATGGGGTTAAGACCCTCCTGGATGTCCCGCGCCATCTCCAGCTGTTCGTTCATGATCCTGGATTCGATCTCCTTCTCCTTGGCGTCCTGGATCATCTCGGTCATGAGGTTGAATTCCGACGCAAGCCTGCCGAGTTCGTCAGATGTGTTGACCTTGATCCTGTGGCTGAAATCCCCCTTTCCTATAAGGGTGGCGCCATGGGACAGCTTTTTTATCGGACGGATGATGATAGTGGCAAGTATAACTGAAGCAATTACTGACACGCCCAGGTAGCCCAGGAATATATAAGTAATGAGCCTCTTGACCCTGCTGATTTCATTAACGATGATGCTGTCGGACATACCGATGATAACAACACCGACCTTTACATCGGTCCGGAGCTTTCCCATTACGAATCTTGAAAAGTCATAAATCTTTCCGCCTGTATCCGGGTCCCTGAAGGATACCATATTAATCTCTCCAGGCTTATCCCGTGTCTCAAGTTTGCGTGCTACTGAATCGTTCAACGGTTTACCCTGTTCATGAACGGTTTCACCTGAAGCGCCCCTGCGGTCAAAGTAAAACAGGACTTCGTTGTTTCCATTCAGTACGAATACATATTTAAAATCAGGGAACTTGTTTTCAAGTTCGCTGACGGCATCTGAAAGCGCGAGTTCATCAGCTCCCACAGACTGCTGAACAGTATTGGCCAGGTGAATGACCTCCCGCTTGGTGAAATCAAATTTCTGGTCAGTCAGCAGCTTGCTCTCCCTGACGACGATGAATGCCGCGATCGTAAAGATAACAATCGAAACAAGGATTATAATGGCAAGGGAGAATTTAATCCTTATGCCGAACCTGATTTTTTTACCGGGAGCATGTTTCTCATCCTGCGCCGGTTTTTCAGTTCCGGCCTCAATTCCCTTTTCTGTCATAACTCCTATCTCCCCCTGCCAAGCAGTTCAGTAGTCTTGATTATATTGCTCCTGGCCTTTTCATTCCTTGGATCGATGATCAGCACCTTTCTCCATTCGGAAATAGCCTTGTTATATTCATTATTCTGATAATAGTTAATGCCGTTGTTATAATACTTCCTGACCTGGGCCTCCTGTTCAGGAGTAAGCTTTCTGCCACCGGTACCTGCAAGGGCAGTCCCGCCCCTGAACTGCGCCTCAATTTTATTAACGGCTATAATGGCCTTTATGTTTCCGGGGTCCTTCTGCACTACCCAGCGGAGCTCGACAAGGGCTTTCTTTACGTTCTCCTCCCCGCCCATCTGGTAGTACGACATGCCCAGTTTATATCTCCTGTCGGTCTCAGCGCTTTCAGCTGCAGTAAGTGTAGATCCCCCGCCGAATGTCTGGGACTTCTGCGTCCTCGATATAAGTGTATCTATCTGCGGGTATTCGGGAAAGATCGATTTGACAAGTGCATATTTCCTGTAAGCATTCCTGTAGTCCCGGATCTTCATGTAGGCTTCTGCATCCGAAATAAATTTGCTTACAATGGAATCACGCGTTTCAGGATTAAGCTTTATCCTGCACTTCATGTCGTATTCATTGGCGATCAGGTTGGACGGGAAGAGTTCCAGTATCTGTATCCATCGCTTGCGGGACTCATCGTACTTCCCTGAGTCGTATAGTTTTTTCCCTGAAACTATGAGCGGATTGACCACGTCATAATACGGTGAGTTCTCATCGACAACCTCTTCGTCAATAAGTTTCTGGGCGTCCTTTGCCCTCTGAAGGTAGAGCGGGATCTCTTTATTGCCAGGGTCAAGCTTCAGGGCCTTCTCGAAAAACGAGATAGCCTCCTGGTACCGGCCCTCTGAAAGTGCAATCATACCGTTCTGCAGCTGGTCAGTGAAATCCCTGTTGCGTGCCTCGGCCTGTCTCCTGTCATAGTCCTTCCTGAGACCGGATATGGATGCAAGCCTCTCCTTTGTATCCTTGTAGTTCTTGTTATCATATAGGCTCAGGATATTATTAAAATCATCCTCCGCTTCATCGAATTTATTCTCTTTAAGATTTTTTAAACCGGAAACATAAAAGAGGTCCGCCTGTTTTTCTCGCTGCTCATATTTTCTCTTTTCGGTGAGCCTGTCATCGATTCTCTCAATATAGTCGCGCGCAGTGTTATTCTCGGGGTCAAGCTGGAGCACATTCATGAAGTCCTGGCGCGCGACTTTGTAATCCTCCTTGTTATAATTTTCAACACCGCTCTGGAGGAATTTCTTAATACTTTCAAACCTCATGATGTTTTCAATTGCAAGGGTCGCCTGTCTTTTACCTTCAATCGCGTCGATATTATCGGGCATGAATGTAAGTATCTCATCCCACCGGTCAAGGGCATCCTTGTATCGCGATTCATCCATGGCCTTCCGCGCGAGTATTGCAAGTCCACGTGCGCGCTCCCTGTCCTTCTTTGACCTTGAGAGTTTCTGCTCTTCGGACTGGAGGTATTTTTCAAGCCTCTCCATCTCCTCACGGACCAGCTGCATCTCTGCATCATTGGGGTCTATGCGGTATGCGGTCTTGAATTCATCAAACGCGTTGTTTGCCATCTCCCTTGCCCTTTCAAGGTTAGCCTCCGCATCATCATCCGATATTTTTTCATCTTTATTCTTGTAGAGTTCCATTTTGGCCTTCTTGTAGTCCATCTTGGAACGTTCGAGTTCAATGTCTTTCTTCTGTTTAAGTTCATAAAGCATTTCAACTTTTTTCTGGATCTCTGCATTCCCGGGTTCAATATCGAGGATGTTAAGCCAGATTACAACTGCCTTGGAGAAATCCTTGTTGTCAAAGTACTCCTGTGCCTGCCTGTCCATTTCATCGGCAGACTGGGGAAAAAGTGAAAAAGGTGCCAGCACCATCATAACAATGAAGGCTGCCCCTGTTATCCTGCTTTTTCCATGAGAATAAATCATATATTATTTGCCTTTTATGCCTGTTTAATAGATCGGCTTATACGACCCATTTCCAGTATCATATAAGATGCAAAAAATCAACTAAAAGTTAAATAAAAACAGCATAAGCCAGTCATGATTCGGGACTATGCGCGGGATTTGCGTGATCATCATGAAAAATTCTTGATATTATTACATGATCTTTTACGTTTGCTTAAAAGCGGGTGTAATTCAGTGGCAGAATGTCAGCTTCCCAAGCTGAACGTCGCGAGTTCGACTCTCGTCGCCCGCTCATAAGGTCCCTGATTAAATCAGGGGTTGTAAAAGCCTTCCCGAAAACGGGTGTGCTTCTAAATACAAAGTGTGACCAACAGAAAGGGCGCACAAAAGAATACCATTGAGCCTGACATCCAGTATCTCCGGGGCGTGGATCCTTGTTTTACCGCTGACCATGTCAGTGGTAAAACTATTTCTGGCAACGCGGTATTCCCAGTATTTTCTGTAACGGGCAATTTCATCTTGAACTTCAAGAGGACGCTTTTTTTTATCAGGGTACATACGCTCAAGTACTATGTCCGTGCGATTGTGCCGCAGATCGAACTGGTCGAAACCATAGGCTTTCATTTTTTTAACAAAAGCAACCGCGTTTACTGCATCACCTGAAATGCGGTAGTAGTAGTCCGAGGTGTAGGTGATGGTTATACCGTCTTTAAAAGGAATGAGTGTACAGAGAAGTTTTCATGATTTTGAATCCCAGAATTCAAAAATATTATCCCAGGAACCTGAAGCAATTGTTCTACCGTCTGGGCTGAAGGCAATACTGCTGACCTGATTCGAATGTCCATTTTGTATCTGCAATCTAATGCTATCAGCATCCTCACGATTATCTCTACACAATATCTCAAATTTTTTCAGCTCAGCGCTTTCTGTTTTATTTTCACCGGCAACATAGATACCGGTACCTGTACATAAAAGAACAGTACTGATAATTAATATTATTTTTTTCATAGCGCTGCCTTTATATCATAAATGATTCTGTTCATTGCATAACGTACAGAAGAACCGGAAAATCCGGTTAAATCTGCATTTTCTGATTTTAACCTGATTACTTTAATAGATCTTAATTATTCCGCAAAAGGAGTTACTTTTTCTTCCAGGATATTCATATCTATTCGCATAATGTTTTTTTTAAAAATAAACACGATTAAATCAATTTCCTCTTTTGAAAACGCTCCGCAAATATTTCCGACGCCTGATCCTATCGTATTATCGATCACAGCCGCGAACTTAACATGGTTATTGAATACAACGGCCAGCTTCCTGCCATGATTTTCTTCGCCTGTAATTTCAGAAAATATCAAAGCTCCATCCGGTCTTGTCCTAAATACCAAATTTGTCCGGCCATACCCATCCTTGTCAGTATCTATTGTTTTTATATGATCCTCACGCATTAATGCTTCTTTAAATACAACGATGACCCCGGATGGAAGAGCCATCCCGTTCTTGTCCAGTTTATCTTCAAACAGTACTTCACGGTCATCGGGCAATTTAATTGATGAGGCTATAAGTGTCAGTAATTCATTCTGTTTAACCCGATCATCCGGTATCTGTTTACCCTGGAATTTATCCATATACCATTTCATGGCCTTGTCAGTAAACCTGTCATCAACAAACCTGAAGGTAAGTAATGGTTTATCCGAAAACAAAATCCTGATAGCATCCTGCTGATCTGTTTTATAGCTTATATCAAAAACATATTCTCCGGTTCTCCGTAAATTAATATCCCTGCATCCGAACTTGGCCAGCGTGGTTTTTATCTCTGGTTCCATGTATGTCATGAATTCATCTTTGAACGTTTTTTTCAAAATATCTCCGGATCTATTCTCTTTAGCCTTAAAATCCGGGGCAACTTTGATATCAACATCATACATTTTTTTCGCACATGAGATTATTGGAATAAATAAAACAGAAATGATCAATATGATTGCTGACTGACGTATTGACTGCAGGTTCATAGGTTTCCTCCGGTGAATTATATAATAGAAATTTGATAAAAATATTGTAACTCAGGGATATAAATTTATTGTTGAAACTTTTTAAACAATAAAAAAATATATTTAATCCTCACCCCTCAATCATGCCTTCCAGCACATAAGCTTCAATAGGTACTTCATAGCCTTTAACTGTGACCCTCTGCATCTCTCCGTAACGGAATGCAGTACCGGTTTTTAACCATGCATCACTCGCAACAAGTATCCCGCCAACGGGCGCGTTGCTCTCCATGCGCTGTGCCAGGTTAACAGCTGCTCCAATTACCGTGTATTCAATACGGGTTTTAGATCCAAGGTTGCCCACTATGACCTTGCCTGTATTCACGCCAATGCGTATTTTAAGATCGATCCCCGCAATGGGTGCCCACTTCGTTTTCAGCTCGCGTACTTTGTCCTGCATTGCAAGAGCGGCATTAAGGCAGCGGCTTGTGTGGTCCGGCTGTTCCCATGGATCGCCGAAGAAAGCCAGTATGCCGTCCCCCATGAATTTGTCCACGGTACCGCCATATTCAAAAATGATTGCCGCCATTGATTCAAGGTAATCGCTCAGAAACTCATGAACCGTCTCGGGCGATTTGTCTGAACTCCATTTTGTAAATCCGGCTATATCAGAGAAGAGGATGGTAAGTTCCCTGCTTGCAGGCCGGAGATCGGTCCGTTTTTCACTCATTATACGCTGCGCCAACGCCCTCGGGAAGTAGCGGCTCAACGCGTTTTTCAGCAGAAGCTTCTCCTCATGGTTCTTCAGTACCCGCTGGAAAAATGACCCGGTCCATGCCGCTGCAAGGCCAAGTACGGGCGCGGCGAACCAGGGCAGAATCAATTGTATAAACCATAATGCACATATAGCTGAAGTGATTATCAGCAGGAGCAATGCGAATGACCAGTGAAACCATGTACCACGCTTCAGACCGCAGGCAACTGATATGCTAATCAGCAGAAAGAGAATTATACAGCCTTTATACAGCATTCCGGCTGACCGGAAAAAAATACCGGTAAGGATACCGTTGAGGATACTGGTGTGGATACCTGACAACGGATATACAGTTTCAAGCGGTGTTGAACCGAAATCCTTGTGTGATGTTGTAATATCCGCAGCAATGACAATGCCGTCTGTCCACTGGTCTATAAGTTCACTCATTTCATCTGCATTTCCGACTACAGCGGTCACCTTATCAAGGGGGATTCTCTTCCATCCTGCGGTCCAGGTCGACGGATAGGGTATCCATGCCGCGCCCGATGAATCGATCGGGATGTGAATCGCATCCCCATTTTTTCTTTTCAGAACAATTTCACTCCCCGCCCTGACCTCAACCTGGTGAGTATCGATTTTCAACTCAGCTGCCGCAAGCGCAAGCGGTAGTGACGGTATATATCCATCCTCCCAGCGATACAGCATAGGAACCCTGCGGTATAAACCATCGCTGTCCTGCGTGACTGTAATATGGCCGAGGTAACTGGCCCCTGCCGCAAGTTCATAGCTGGGCATCAGGAATGTAACCGCAACCGGTATAGTTCCCGGTTCATTTATCCCCGGATGCCACAGGTTTGAACGAAGCACCTGTTTCTCTTCAGGCGAAAGGTCTTTTCCGGAGAATTTTGTCAGATCAGCTGGTATAGGGACAACTGCCAGTACCAGGCTGTTCATTTTATGTTCGGCAGCAGCCATGGCCTTGTCGATTGAATCAACCTTTTTCCCTTTAAACAGGAAATCCATGCCTCCGCTGAGCTGCCCTTCGCCAAGAACCGTGAACAGGTCAACAAAGGCCTGCCTGTTATCCACCCTGTCACCAAGGTTTCTTTCAGCGCTGTCGTTCAGGTCAACCGGTATGATCCTGGGACTCATGGGAAGGGGATAATTCTCGATTCTTATCCGCATAAGAAAGTCTGAAAAATTACGGTCTATTCCCTCCCATGCTCCCAGGACTGAGAATATAATAACAGCAATGAATAGACATAGAGGTAATAATCTTCCCCTGAAGTATGAATATAAATTAGTGATTAAGCCTGATTGTAGTGACATATATATTCTTCCAATGGATTATTCTATAGTCAGGCAGTTTAGGACCACGACTGGTGCCTCCAATAGAAACCGGTTTATTTGCTATTTCACCAAGTTCCGATCCTTCACGCTTTAACCTGATAATTTCATCAACAACGGCCTGTGAATTTTCATTAACCGCATCCTTGTTGTTCCGCAGATTATCCAGGAGCTTTTCAAGTTTTTCAAGCGGTGAAGATGAGACTATCATGTAGATTTTATCTTTTCCCGCAGGAGGATGAATGATAAATGGCCTTTTTTCAGATGGAATAAAAACCGGTACCCCTGGTTTGAGGGAAGATCGAAGCATGATCGAAGCTACGTCACTGCTATTCACATATACCAGGTAAAGACAGGTTGCGGTATCGGATTCTATAAACAACTGGTAACGATCACCATCAGCGAGTTTAACTGGTCGCGTGAAATCAAGTGATTTGCTGTCAGATTCACTGTATTTAAGAAACGCGAATTTTAACTTGTTTTTTGATAAATCTTCAGCCCCGGTCATGCAGACCGAGAATAGACATATCAATACTACCAACATACTTCTTTTATGCATAAAATTATCTCCCGGCTTAATGTGTTTTATATTTTTGTTACAAGAAGATTTGTTGCAATACAAATCTAATAATCATTTTTAACAAAAAGTGTTTGTAAATAAAAATTCAAATTTTTATTTACAAGATCTATTATAGTATTATGTGCAGCAGCATCCTTCTGCAAATTCAGATTATTATCCATAAACCATTCCGCCTTCCATCATTTCCCCCAGTACTGGAAAGCGGCCCAGTAATACGGGGAAGAAAGGTCAAGATCCGAGTATTTATATGTTTTCCCGTTTTCGGTGAATGTTTTACCTGGTGCGAACTCGCCCCTCCTCCATTCGCCTGATTCTATTATTCTCTGCGTACGCATAATCGCAATACCCGGATCAACACCCTGCGCGACCATGCCATGGAATATGGTCATGAACACCCTTGTGCCTCTATCGCTCACCTTCCAGAGGCTCACCACGACACCGTTGGCGCCCGCGACCATCCATGCGCGCGTGAGGCCCACGATCCCCTCTGTCGCAGTGACCTTGCCCTTCCCCGTCTGGCAGGCCGAAAGCACAACAAGGTCCGCGCGCACTGAAAGCCCTATGATCTCCGCGGCAATGAGGCTACCATCCTCATTGCTGAATTCGGGGAAATACCTTGGCACAAGGTCTCTTTCAGATGAGGGTATGGCTCCGGGCTGCGTGAGTACAATCCGGCTCGTCTCAGGAAAATCGGGCACAGCCTCCCCGTGTGTTGCGAAGTGTATTATGCGGAATGAATCGAGTTTTACCTTCTTACCGGAAATGTTCCTGCCGCTGATCCCGGCATTAAGCGTTTTCACAGCGTTCTCCGAGGCCCATATACCGGAGAAAAGGGCAGCGTCACGGTCAGAACTCTTTTTATAGTATTCCGCGCAGACGCGAAGAGCCTCATCCCTTGCACCGGGGAGGTCACCCCATCCGGACTCGCGGTATCCACGTGTCATTATCTCGGAAAGCCTCAACTCACGCGCCGCAGGGTCAAGCATTGCAATCTTCGTTTCATCACCCATGCCGGTGCCCGAGTAATACGCTCCGCCGAATGCCGCAAGGGGCAGACGGGAATCTTTTGAATAGTCACGGTCAGCGGAACGGAGAAAATTCAGAATCGCAAGTGTGGGGACGTAACTGACCGGGTATGAGTAGACAAGCGGCTTCCCTTTATATTCAACCGATTCCCAGGGGACAAGCCCCAGGCCGCCGTCAGGTATTATTACCAGGGAAGCGGTTTTGACATTAACTTTCTGCATCACTCTATCCAGTACCAACCTGATAGTCTCCTTACCGGTTTCAGAAGGCACCTTCTCATCCCCGGCATCCTCAACCCGCATTCCCCTTTCTTTACTGTCACTGGTGATGTTGTACCTTAAAGAAGCTATACCGCCTGAAAGCCCGGCAGAGTCTATGCCGCAATCAATGAATTCGCAGGTGAACCCTGCACCATTCTTTGCGACAATCCATGCGCCTGTACCTTTAGATGTTGCGATGAATACAATGGCAGTTTCACCATCTTTCAATGAACCGGCGGATGTTTTAAGCGTATCATTTGACGATCCTCGTAAAGCCCTGTACCTGGCATACCTGGATGCAAGGTCCTCTTCAAATGATTCAATATCCTTCTCTGCTGACCTTACCTTATCAACCGCACTGTCGCGCTCCGCCACTGTTGACTTTCTGTTTTCAGATATGGATTTAAAGGCAGCATTTGCCGCGGCCTTTAATCCTGAAAGCCTCTCCCATTCAGCCTGGTCCTTTTCACTTACGCCTGATGAAAGAAGCGCTGAATGGCCGTTGAGGCTTTCAAGGAAGCCCCTGCCGCGCATCATCTCAAAGAGTTCAAGTGCACCTTCAGGGTCATGTGGAGCGAGCATGAATAATGTTGATTTAAGAGCCTCACCTATACTCTCCTGGTAACGCATACGGTCTGTTGATGTTCCTGCCCGGTTACGGGTTGCAAGGCCCGCTTTAATAGCATTCGCCAGTGCTGATTTTGCTTCACTATATTTATTTAAATTAATGAGTGCCTGCGCGCGGCTGTTTTCAGACCAGACCTGTGAATATGAATTGAGAATAGATGCATACAAACTTGTAGCTTCAAGGTATCTCTTCTCTGCTCCTGCGTTATCAGATGTATAAAGCGCTATGTCGCCAAGGCTTCTTATACAATTTGCTTCTCCACGAATATCCCCGGCCATCCGGTATAATGGAAGCGCTTCAAGGTATCTCTTCACTGCTCCTGCGTTATCAGATATACTGAGCGCTATGTCGCCAAGGCTTCTTATACAATTTGCTTCCCCACGAATATCCCCGGCCTTCCGGTATAATGGAAGCGCTTCAAGGTATCTCTTCTCTGCTCCTGCGTTATCCGATGTAAAAAGCGCTATGTCGCCAAGGCCTCTTATACAATTTGCTTCCCCAAGGATATCCCCGGCCTTCCGGTATAATGGAAGCGCTTCAAGGTATCTCTTCTCTGCTCCCGCGTTATCAGATGTATAAAGCGCTATGTCGCCAAGACGCATAATACAATTCGCTTCTCCAGGAATATCCCCGGCCTTCCGGTATAATGGAAGCGCTTCAAGGTATCTCTTCTCTGCTCCTGCGTTATCAGATCTTCTGAGAGCTATGTTGCCAAGGCTAAAAATACAATGTGCCGATATAAGTTCTAAATCCGCTTTTTTCCCAACATTATTTAATGCTTCCAGATAAGAAACAGCACGCTTCATGTCATCAATAGTTCCACGACTTAGTTGATAACTATAATCAAATGCACTCTGCACCCAATCTATGGTAATCTGTTCTTTATTCTGATTATACACCGCGTCAAATGCGGCATCATCCTCTGCTGCAGCAAGGGCTTCAAGTATGGCTAAATCCTTCTGCGATATATCACCCTCTGGAAATACCCCTGCCGCTGACATAAAAACAATCATAAAGGCTATTAATACTGTTGCTGTTTTTTTCAATTTCATATCATCCCCGGTTAAAATTTCAAACTGCCGGTCATGGCCGGCACAGTTCTTTTTTATCTTAAAAATTATGCTTCAATTTATTTTTACCCATCCAGTAACGGGTATTATTCTTTCACAAAAACAAAATGAGGGCCCTATTATCAGGCCCTCATTATAATTCCACTTAAAGCATTGTATTAAATTCACTTACGGCAGAAGAATTATCTGTTTTGCCACATTATTAACATACATCACGGCAACAGTCTGATCTTTGTAAATATAGTACCCGTCTATAACAGAGCTGTGCTTTCCAAGGGATTTCTCTATATTCTGCATCGATGCGCCGACACCGATACCATTCTCAATCTTCCTGCTCTTTCCGGAATCAAGTACGATCCTCGTTACCTGGTTATTGACAATCGAGAGCTTTATGTCCCTGTCGCTGTAGCACCATATCTCCTCGCCTGTTTCAACCGGAAATATATTGTCAGCCTTGCCCCATTTATTAAGCACCTGCTGGATCGTATTCAGCACCCTGACACCGTCTACGGCCGGGTAGCTTCTCACCTGTTCCTTTACAGCAACACCGGTTAAACCTGAAAGGTATTTTGCCCATTTAGAATCATGTTCATATGTGGTGAGATATTTTTCAGCAGCGGCCATTGCTATCTCTTTGTTCCCTGTATAACGGGCCATCAGCGCCAGGTTAAGGAGGGGCGTAAAGCCGTCAATCACATAGCTGCTGTTAAGCTGGCCAGCAACAGAAAGGTTCTGATGCAGCTGCTGTATATAGGCAAGGTATTCAGGGTCTTCAGTAGCCTTATCAATAATGGCCTGGTAATTACTATCATATTGTTTTGCCACCTCAGCCATAATTTGAAGTGCATTATCCTTTTCATCAAGAAGAAACAAAACCATCGCGTGATTTGATGCCATATCGAGCCTGTTGGTCTTTACCGCAGCATTATATGACAACTGGAATGCAACGTTCTTCTTCTCCTGGTCAGGCGAATAGACAAGCAGAAGCGCGAAGTTCAAATCGAAAGCGGGATCATCCGCGTCCCTGTATACATTCATATAGGCTTCATAAGCCTTGTTGTAATATTCTTTATTCCCAGGAACCTCCCTGCCCCGGCTCTGTCCTCTTTCAGTATCGAATACCATATCATCCCTGAAAGGTGGCGTGTCAATTATCCCCTTCAGTTTCTGCTGGTCAATCGGGACCGTTGTAAGCCAGAGTTTATGCAGGGCAACAGCGCGTTCCTTTCTTATGAAAAGGTTTCCCGGGAATTCCTTTTCCGCCTTCTCCAGAAAATCAATCGCCCTCTGAAGATTTATACCGACCTGGACATCATCAAATGCTTTTTCAAGTTCAGCGGCAATCTCGTGGTATTTCTGCCTGTTACTGTTAAACCTTGCCAGCCTTTTATGCGGTGACGGGTGCGTCTGAAAATACTGGTTGGTATCGATAACTTCGGCATGTTCAAGACTTTTCTGGTACAATGAGTTCAGGGATTCAAGAAGGGAGAGCATATAATCTGTATCATAATCCGCTTTCTGCATCAATATATAGCCTGTATAATCAGCTTCATATTCATTTGATATGGAATACTGAAGTGTCTGGAATTCCATATCTTTTGATGATGAAGCAAGGAAGTCCATGTTCTTTTTTATGGCCTTAAACAGGTGCCTGTTATAATAATGTCCCAGTTCATGGGCTATGACCGGCGCTATGAGATTCTCCCTCAGCGCCTGTGCGTCAATTCCGGGTTTCGATTCAGTCTCTTTCCTGATAATCGCGTTAAATGCGTCAAGGGTACCGCTGTTAATAATAAACTCTCCGCCCGGGAAACAGCATGCGTTGAAAGTCGGGTCCTTTATCAAAGCAACCTGGACATCGAAACCCCTTTCCCCCGAAGATACTATCAGCCTGGTAAAAACCGTTACAACAGCCTCCTCCCATTGGGGATCACTTACAGTCCCGTGCTGCGCTACATACTGGTTATAACTGATACGGCTCTGACGAATAATATAGGTGGAGATTTCATCTTCGTTCTTATTCGCATAAGTGGAATTGAAAATAAGAAGTGCCGTCAGAATGAATAAAAACTTTTTCATAATTATTACCATTTATTTCTTGATTGGAATTTCTTTAAACGATATTCCCCATTCACTATCAGGGAGTTTGTCAAGCTCAAGGGTCATACCGCGTGAAAGGGCTTCTTTTGATTTATCATTTACTTCTGTATAATTCTCTCCGGCATTTAATCCGAACTTGAAAATATTGATCGGTTTCTTCGTTACTATCACTATAAGTTTATCAATCCCGACAGGCTCGGAAGCTTTTATACTGAACCCGAGATCTCCGGGGATAGTCACCTTTTCCCCCTCTTGGATTTTATACTCTTTTTTATGTCCATTAGGAAGGAGTATTACAACGCTTCCATCAGGCTGGCGGTCAAGAATATATAAATAACCGTCTGAATCTTCAGATATTACTGAAAATTCAATCTTTTCACCGGTTTTGTATGAATCGGCCGAAGGTATAATTGAAATACTGATGCCTTTGGGATTTTTGAGGCTGTCCAATGATTTAAGAGATATTTCGGTCTCAAGACGCTCCCTGCAGTTCATGGCAATATCGCTGATAAAGCCATCAAAATTTACGATAATTTCGCCGGTTTCAACCTTGACAATCCTGCAGTAGTATTGATGTTCAGATTTATCAACCATGATAAGATAATCAATACCTTTAAGCCTTGAATCAGAAGCGCCAAGAACAGCACCGCTCTGTGCAAGTTCAAGCTCCTTGAATAGCGGGCCCAGGTCCCTTCTCTCGATAAGCTGCAGATATGAACTTTTCGACAGCAGCGATGTCATCTCACCGTAAACGGAAACATCACTGCTTGCAATGCCTATGTTCAGTTTCCGGGAGGCAGCTGAGCTATGGTTATCCTGGATGCAAAAAACAGCAGCAAGCAGCAATAATACAAAAAATACCCTGTTCATTATTACTATTCCTCACTAATTAAAAAGCAGATCAGGCTGGATTTTCAGAAAATCTATCCTGTTTCAGTTTAACACATGTTATTTCCGGCATTGAGTTGTATATTTCTGAAATACGAATTCTCTTGCATGAAAAAAAGCAATTTGTTTTTTCTGATGTTCAATTTTTTATTATATTTTGCCGAGTAAGAAAAAACTGTCACATGCAAATGATGCTTAATAAACGATGTCAGTAAATAATACAAGGGTATTTATAACAGGGAATCTCATACGTGTATGAACTATTGATAAACATCACCATGCCTCATCGCTGACAGGGCAGGCTTCGAACCACAGACAGACTTTATCACGATCTATACAAATTTGCTGTAACCAGAAGTGTGACCAGATGAAAAACATGCGGCAGCACAATGACAAATAAAAATGTATGAATTATACACACACCTGCCATAGTGTTGACAAAAAACACAAGAATACATATATAACTATATAGAAGCACAAGTGTAAAAGTGGTTCTGCTTCTTCCCAAGCTGAACGTCGCGAGTTCGACTCTCGTCGCCCGCTCATAAAGGTCCCTGAATTTTTCAGAGATTTTTTATTGCCGGAATGCCGGGAGAATCCGCTATAAAGGCATAAAATATTTTAACCAAAAAATATTGTTGATTTTATCGGATCAACTTGTGCAGTAGACGATAGAACAGGGAAGTTCATTCCGGTTCCGATGTAGATCCGCTGCCGCAGCACAGCTACGAGGATTTCCCGGATAAAAATACACCCTTATCGAAACAAGGCAACCAGATGACCAATCTATCCGAAAAAGTCAGGGCACTGACAGAAGAGAATAAAGTATTAAAAAAGAGAATACAGGAGCTTGAAGAACCCGAATCAATAAGTGACCGGGAGGCCCTGCGCAAGATAGCTGATCACTTTGAAAAGGGTGAGGAGCGCTACCGGAACATACTCGACAACATGGAAGAGGCCTACTACGAGGTAGACCTTAACGGCAACCTGACCTTTTTCAACACCACCGCTGTAAAGAACCTGGGCTACACCGATGACGTAATGATGGGCATGAACTTCTGTGAGTATGTCGACAAAGAGAATCAGCACAAACTGGTTGAGGCCTACAGCCGGGTTTTCCGTACCGGTGAACCAGTCAAGGATCTCGACTGGGTACTGATTAGCAAAAGCAGCGGAACAATCCCGGTAGAGAGTTCCATATCACTTATGAGGGACGCGCAGGGCAAATCCGTTGGATTCAGGGGAATCATCCGTGATATAACAAGGCGCAAGCAGGCTGAAAAGGAGCTTCGCGAAAGCAAGGACCGTCTCCAGCGTGAAGAAGAGCGCTACAGGAACATCCTCGATAACATGGAGGAGGCCTACTACGAGGTTGACCTCAACGGCAACCTGACCTTTTTTAACACCACTGCGGTAACCAACCTGGGATATACAGACAGCGAAATGATGGGAATGAATTTCCGCACATATGTTGACGGCAGAAATGCGCGCAGGGTATTCGACGCCTACACCAGGGTTTTCCAGACAGGGGAACCGGTCAAGGGAATCGACTGGGAGCTCATAAGCAAGGGGGGCGACACGATACCCATTGAAAGCTCAATATCGCTGATGCGGGACGGGAATGGCAGACCCGTGGGATTCAGAGGGATTATTCGCGATATAACCGCCAGGAAGCTGGCAGAGAGAAACCTGCGCAAGTCCGAAGAGAAATACAGGCTCCTTGCTGAAAACGCCACTGATATTATTGTCACCATGGATAGCAACCTGCACATGTCCTATGTTAGTCCATCTGTTATCCGATTTCGCGGTTATACAGACGAAGAGGCAATGAAACAATCCCCCGCAGAGATGCTTACCCCCGCATCATTTGATAAGGCAATGAGGATCTTTGCCGAAGAGATGGAGATAGAATCAAACGGCTCCGGTGATCCGGACAGGGTCCGGTCAATTGAACTGGAATTAACCTGTAAGAATGGATCGACCATATGGACAGAGGTTGCCTTCACCTTCCTTCGCAATAACGAAAAAAAATTTCTTGGTTACCTGGGAATTGTCCATGATATTTCCGAGCGTAAACGGGCCGAGGAGGCGCTTCTTGAGAGTGAGATGAAGTTCCGCAACCTCACAGAAACAGCCCTGGATACGATAATCACGATCGATATGAACGGGATCATTACCTACGCCAATCCGGCAGCCAGGGCCCTGTACGCCGGGAAGGATATCGTCGGATTACTACTGAAGGATATACTCCCACCGGGATTTGCCGCGCAGCAGAAATTGATATTTGAATCAGTCAGGCAGGGTTTCTCGGAGCCCCTCTCTTATGAAACGAAAATTCGACTGCCGGAGTTTGATCACCCCCGTTACTTTGATATCAAAACGTCCACTCTTTTCAACCACGGTGAACCTTCAGGTGTCCTCTTTATTGCCCGTGATGCCACAGAGCGCAGGCGGATAGAGGGGGAGATCCGGCTGATGGCCATTGTAGACACGCTTACCGGGCTGTTCAACAGGAGAGGCTTTATCACACTCGCGGAGCAGCAGATAAAAGCATCGGGCAGGGAAAAGAAAAAACTGCTGCTGTTCTACATAGACCTTGACGGTCTTAAGACTATTAATGATACCTACGGTCATGAAGAAGGTGACCTTGTATTGAAGAAGACTGCAGTCATTCTCAGAAAAACCTTCCGCGAGTCAGATATCATCGCACGTTTAGGCGGGGACGAATTTGCCGTGCTGGTAACCGACAGCGAAGAACTGCCGGATGTTGTTCTGAAACGTCTGAAGAGCAGGACTGATGAAGAAAATTCAGCGCAGGACCTGCCCTATCGGCTTTCAATGAGCATAGGTATCGCTGATTACAATCCACTTGCCCCATGCTCGATCGATGATCTCATGTCCAGGGCAGACCGGATAATGTATGACCGGAAAAAAGTGAAAAAGCAGGCCCTTTAGATCCATGTTCCTCTTCATGATGCCCACTGCAGTTTCTTAACTGTTCCATCCTGCAGGTAAAACAAAGGAATCAATAATACCAGTCCCGTAAAAGACGAAAGTTTATACCGCTGTAGAACCAGCGTCCATGTCTGCGCAGATCATAAATTAAACGGCTACGGGGTAATTACCCGTACGGCCCCGTTTTTTATCAAATAACTTTATTAATGGTCTTATTTATAATCTTTTACGATCAATAAAAATCCAATTTATTATTCATCCAGGTATGAAAATTTTGCACGTATTAATAAATACGGAAACTATGTTCAGCATACTTCGGATCTACAGTTATCGCATTAAATAATTGACTTTCCACTGGAAAATTCCCTGAATGAGATTATATTTAATTCTTACAGTCACGGTGATACCGTCCGTGATTCACACAAACTTACAGGAGATATAATCACATGATGCGAAAAAGCATATCACTGTTAATTGTTATTCCGCTGATTTTTGCCTCTTGCCAGAAAAAAGAGACAAAGCAGCCGGAGTTTAAAATCACCGGCAATATGATGGAGACATACTATCCAGACGGCTCTCTGCAGGCGAAAGGCTCCATTATTACTGAAGAGACCAATGGTAAAAAAGTTAACCTGAAGGATGGCGACTGGACATACTACCATAAAGACAGCAAAGGCAGGATTGTCGCGGCCAGCGGCAAATTCGTAAAAGATAAATACGAGGGATTATGGCAGCTGTTCTACCCGAAAGGAGCTCTTAAAGCCGAAAATACATACTCGGATAATAAACTCAACGGCGTATGCAAGACATATTCCGAAACCGGGGCCCTGACCTCTGAAGTATACTACGTTGACAACAAGATCGCTGGAAAAAAGAAAACATTCTTCAAGGACGGATCGAAGGAGAAAGAGGAGTACTATCTTGACGGCAAGAGAAACGGCGCGAGTATAACATACTTCCCCGACGGCAAGGTCCAGATTTCCACAACTTACAGTGATGATAAACTCAACGGGCTCTATACTGAATACTATCCAGACGGTAAAAAGAAAATGGAGGGGAAATATGTTCCCATCCCGCAGTCGAAGATAGATGAAAATCCCAACCTGGCAGAAAGGGAGGGTGAAAAAGTCGGCACATGGACATTGTATCATAAAACCGGCAGCAAGTTTATGACAGGCGGTTATGAGGACGGCAAAATGTCGGGCAAGTGGCTGCAGTTTGCTCCCGAGGGATGGCTTGAGGCCGAGGGTATGTATGTAGAGAACACAAGGTCCGGCATATGGAAATACTATGATTCAAAGAAGCAGCTTGAGAAGGAATACTTCTTCGTAAAGGACATGGTGAACGGTACATGCAGGATTTACGAAAACGGCAGACTCACAGGTGAAGGGGAACTGAACGGGCTGCCCAAGGGCCCCAAGAAACAGGGGGCATGGAAACAGTTCTACGCCAACGGCAAGGTCGAGTTCGAGGGTACATACATGATGGACAGGAAGAACGGCAAGTTCAGGGAGTTCCACCAGAACGGCAAGTTGAAGGCCGAGGGAGAGTACATGAATAATAAGCGTAACGGTAACTGGACATTCTACAAGGAGGACGGCGTTACAAAGGACGAGGCGCTTTCAGGCATGTACATGATGGATAACCTGAAGAAAAACCTGAGCAAATAATATAAAAGAGAAACGCCCCCGGGCGTTTCTCTTTTATACGAAATATGCTGATCGGTGTTTACCCTATGTCGATTATAATAAGGGTAAAATCATCATCGAATTGTCTGAACGACCTCCATCCCTGCAGTTCATTAAATATAAATTCTATAGATTCATCTATTGCAAGCTCCCTGGTCTGCATTAAAAGCATTTTCAGCCGTTCCAGCCCGAACATCTCCTTGTCAGCATTGAAAGCTTCAACAAGTCCGTCTGTGTATGCAATTATTCTATCCCCCGGATCAATTTCAAACTCAACCAGCTCCAGATCCATTGAAGAATTGATTCCGATTACCCTTCCCCGGGGCATGTATTCATGCAATACCGCTTCACCGTTTTTCCGCGATATATGGAGAAGCGGTTCATGGCCTGCCCGTGCGTAATGAACTTTTTTATCCGTTCTGCTGATGTAGCAGTACCCGGCGGTCAGAAGGTTCCCCTCCATTTTATCAAAAAGGTGCCTGTTCAATCCCTGGATAAACAGATCGGGATTTGAGTAGACCGGGGTCAGTGTGCTGAACAGAATTTTTACCATTGAAGCTATAAGTGAGGCCGGTATCCCATGACCGGATACATCGGCGATCAGGAGACCGAGTTTCTCCTGCTCAAATGCATGAAAGTTATAGAAATCTCCGCTGATATTTTCCGCGGGGATATATTTCACACCGATATTGAATCCCGTTAATTCAGGGAGGCTCTGAGGAACATTGGCCAGCTGAATTTTCCTGGCAATTGAAATTTCATTTTCAAGGCGGGCAAGCCGTTTACCCTCCTCCATCTTCTCCTGCAGCAGGATATTCAGCTCTTCAGCTGTGTTAAGGTTAAAAATAAACCTGTTCACCAGCTGCAGACCTATGAGTATCATCATAAGCGGCACTCCCAGCGGATATAGCGGGACTCCCCCCTCTACGGCATACAGGCTGAACACAAGGATGTCGTATATCCCGAAAATGAATATCGGGATAAGGGCAACAAAAAGCATAAGCCCCTTTTTATTCCCGGCAGCAAGCTGACTTATCGAAACGTAGACAATGTCAACTATGTACAGCGGGATAAGCAGCAGGTAAATATTTCTCCAGTAAATAATGTAGTAGCGGTCCCGGGAGAGCAGCATAAGAAGCGTGAATACAACAGGAAGAAAAAGATAAAGTACCAATCTCCTGCGGGATACCGCCATTCCAAGAAATGTTCTGAAGAAAAGCGCTATAAATGGTGGAACGAAAATAAGCCCCACTGCACATATCTTGAATATTGTATCCGAGGAGAGCGGGATGTATGTATAAACATTTTCAATAAACTGCAGGATCATCATGTCAGCCAGGAAAAATGTAGTAGCTGCATAATAAAAATACATTACCTCTTTTTTTCTTTTCAGGTAAATAGATATGAAGAGGATCGAAAAACTCAGCAGGAGAACACAGAATGAGTGGATGAATTCTATCTGGAGAAAATTTTTAACCATGTATTCATAGTTGCCCTGCTCTTTATCAACGATCCTGAGCGGCGAGATTATCCACAATTCAGCATCAAAATAAGTAATTATATCTATCCTGTTTTCACCCTGGAGCAGGTATTCTTGCGGGATCGGGTAATTGCGGAATTTTGCCCAGCCCGATCTGAAGAAGGGGGGGAAGATACCTGTTTCACCGATTTTTTTTCCATTGAAGAATACCATATCGGTATTCATTATTTCACCGGCCTGGAACACAAGGTTGTCTGCTGGTTTACTGTCGATGGTTACAGTTTTTCTGTAGAGTATATAGCCCCTGGTAATATTTCTTTTTTGTGCTATTATTTCGAATAGTTTTCTGTTGGGCAGCTGCACTTTGTTCCATTCTGAACCGTCAGCAGGCGGGTAATCGTTTTCAGAATTTATAATGCAGTAGTCCCAGGCCCCGGAGAGATTGATCTCGGTTCCGGCATACGCTTTGCATGCAAATAATGAGAGCATAATGCATATAACTATATATTTAAAGCGCATTGCCATTTAATATTGCCAGCCGCCGGATTGAATAATTTTTTTATTATGAAATTTTACGATCACAAAATTAGTACATGACCAGCTGTTCAAATAAAACCCATGCGGGCTTTTTGTCAATCAACTTTCGCTTTTTATACAGGCTTGTAAATATGTTTCCGGGGACGGGAAATTTTGGAAAAAATAAATTCTCAAAATCCTGTTTTATTAAAAATCCAGTGTCCCGACACACCTTGGAAACGGGATAACGTCGCGGATATTCTGCATTCCTGTAACAAATTGTATCAGCCTCTCAAATCCCAGCCCGAACCCGGAATGAGGGACAGACCCGTACTTACGCAGCTCAAGGTACCACCAGTAGTTCTTCTCATCCAGACCCAGTTCCTGAATGCGTGACAGGAGCTTACCATAGTCACTCTCCCTCTCGCTTCCGCCGATGATCTCGCCCAGCCTTGGAACCAGCACATCCATGGCGCGTACTGTTTTGCCGTCGTCATTCTGCTTCATGTAGAAAGCCTTAATATCCCTGGGGTAATCAGTCACGATTACAGGTTTCCTGAATATCTCCTGGGTAATGAACTTTTCGTGTTCACTCTGCATGTCCATGCCCCAATCAACGGGGTATTCGAATTTATTACCTGACTTTCTGAGTTCATTTATCGCGTCAGTGTATGTGATACGTTCAAAACTGCTCTCTGTTATATGCTCAAGGTTTTCAATTATTCCCTTTTCGATCATGCTGCTGAAAAACTCCATGTCGCCCCTGCAGTTTTTAAGCACATAGTTGAGTATATACTTTATAAAATCCTCAGCCGTATCCATGTTCAGGTTGATGTCGCAGAAGGCCATTTCCGGTTCAACCATCCAGAACTCGGCCAGGTGCCGCGAAGTGTTGGAATTCTCCGCCCTGAACGTGGGGCCGAATGTATAAACGTTTTTCAGCGCAAGGGCGTATATCTCGGCCTCCAGCTGTCCGCTTACAGTAAGTGATGCCTCCTTGCCGAAAAAGTCCCGGCTGAAATCGACACCCTCTTTTGTTACGGGAATTTTATCAAGGGGGAACGTTGTTACCCTGAACATTTCACCCGCGCCCTCACAGTCGCTTCCTGTAATAATCGGTGTGTGGACATAGACGAATCCCTTTTCATTAAAGTAACTATGTATGGCGAAGCTCATAGCGTTCCTGATACGCGCCACCGCGCCGAATGTGTTGGTCCTGGGCCGGAGGTGCGCGATCTCGCGAAGAAACTCGAAGCTGTGCCTCTTCTTCTGCAGCGGGTACTCCGCGGGATCAGCCTCGCCGTGCACCTTTATTTCATCAGGCAGAACCTCTACGCTCTGCCCGGCGCCCTGCGACGCCACCAGCTTCCCTTTTACAGTTACGCTGGCGCCGTTAACCAGTGTCGCGTCAAGCGATTCGAATCCCGGGAAACTTTTTGTTATGACAACCTGCAGGTTATCCATGCACGAACCATCGTTTACCGCAATAAACGACACCTCCTTTGAATCACGTTTTGTCCTGACCCAGCCCTCAACAGTCACCTGCTGATTGTTTCCTTCCAGTAATAGTATCTCTTTTATTCTCATGTACTTTTTCTCCATAGTTGACTTCAGCCCCTGACCGATGAGCCCCCTGTCCCCCAGACCGTGTGAAAAATGGGGCAAAGGGATTTTATTAATTGCCTGAAAATTATATTCTGATAAGATGTAATCAATGTCAAGCAAGGAATTGATTATGTATATAAATGGA
>Ga0116171_10000769_pt1 | contig 33368 bp, 33 predicted proteins | sample AD_JPNHW2_MetaG_FD_89798 | JGI IMG/M metagenome (GOLD analysis project Ga0116171, IMG submission 89798) | Active sludge microbial communities of municipal wastewater-treating anaerobic digesters from Japan - AD_JPNHW2_MetaG | ecosystem: Engineered > Bioreactor > Anaerobic > Digestate | place... | reverse complement strand
CATCTTCCAAGTGTAAACCCGGTGAGTTCTGAACTATTTCTGCATGTTCTGCAGTAGACTACAGCTGAATCATTTTTCCACTCCCTGATTTCGACATATCTGGAGCCGCATCTTCTACAAAACATTACTGAAACAAATTCACTCATATAACACCTTTATTTTATAGTAAAAGATACAACTGATATATCTTTTCTTCTCTCTACTCCGCCAGTATAATTATAAGCATAGTTAAGCAGAGAATCAATGATTCCTCCCAGAGTTCCTGTTCTTTTTTCAATAAAATTTATTATGCCTGATAATCCGAGATGCCTGCCGTCAGTACTTCTCAACTCCGGGAGACTGCTTGAAAATACGATAAAATTGTCTCCATGAAGTAAGTTTAACTCAATTTTTCCTGCAATAAAATTTCTGCTGCCAAGATAACCGCTTGAACGCTTAAGGAAACGGAGATAAGCAGCTTTACCTTCCCGTATCATTATAGGATACGCATCTCCGGAATTTACAAATTCAATAGTCATGTTATTTATATCTATAATACTGATAAATAGCGAAAATCCGTCACTACACTCTATCTCTTCCAGACAGTGACGGTTTATCATATCAATAATTACTTCGCTCTTCCTGATGTTGAGTTCATACATTGCCCTGATAAGGCCTGCCAGAGTTGACGCCCTCATTGCTCCGGGAATCCCCTTTGTGTTTAAATTACCCAGAGTAAGAAGGTAAACTCCCTTTTCATACTCCCTGAAAAAGTGAAAAGCCCCGCCGACTTCTCTTGCTGACAATGATCTCGCGGCAGCATCAAATCCGTCACTGACAAAATCTATAAAAGGAGTCAGAGACTCCTGGACAATTTTAGCAGACTGGAGCTCTCCAGCAAGACGCTCCTCCTCAATTGCCTTCTGAAAAAAAATTGCATTCTGTACAGCAAGCGCAGCCTGATTGGAAAAAACACGAAACAGATTCATGTCGTTAACATCAAAACCATTTTTATTAACCGGATTTATTGCCTGAATAACTCCCAGGAGTTTGCCTTTAAACAAGAGAGGAGCGCATAGAATGGATTTTGTTGTAAAACCTGTATTTTTATCATACATGGGATCAAATCTAGGATCATTATAAACATCATTTACCTGAAGGTCTTTTCTGTTAAGAGCTACCCATCCGGCAATCCCCTGCCCCATTTTTACCCTGTATTTTTCCTTTAACTCATCTCCAGCTTCACCCAAAGCGACTTTAAAAACCAGTTCATCCTTTTCCTCATCGTAAAGAAGTAAAGTACTGGTTTCCGTATCCATAATATCTTTTACCATTTCCATAATTATGGAGAGAAGACGGTTGATGTTTAAAGTGGAGTTAATAATGCCGTTTATTTCAACCAGTTTGGAGAGGTTTTCCACCTGCCTCTCAAGAAGTTCAATTTTATTCGGATTCTGCGTTTCATTCATTTCTGAATATTGGAGCGGAGAATTCATCCTGTCAATTATAATTCTTTTTTAGCGCGGGTAATCATAAAACATATTTTAAGTACAGCTTCTCAAGCTGCTGAAGTTTTTAATCTTTTACGGGGTAAAGGGGCGCGCCCTTTTACCCGGAAGGAACTGTTTATTTATTACTATTATCAATCGAAGCTTTTATGAAATCTCTGAATAGCGGGTGAGGATTTATCGGTTTTGACTTAAACTCGGGGTGATACTGGGTAGCAACAAACCACGGATGTTCCGGAATTTCTACAGTTTCAACGAGATTATTCCTTGGATAAATCCCTCCGATCTTCATCCCGTTATCCTCGAATGCCTGCCTGTACTTCATTGTAAACTCAAACCTGTGCCTGTGCCTTTCCATGACAGATTCTTTTCCGTAAATCGCACTGATCCTGCTCCCCGGAGTAAACTCGCAGTGGTAGGCTCCAAGCCTCATGGTGCCGCCCTTTTCAGCGATGACCTCCTGCTCTTCAAGAAGTGAAATAACCGGGTATTTAGTTTTATCATTAAATTCTGTTGAGTTTGCGTTTTCAAAACCGCAGACGTTCCTTGCAAATTCGATTACAGCGCACTGCATTCCCAGGCAGATCCCGAAAAATGGTATTTTTTCCGTCCGCGCATGAGTGATTGTGGCAATTTTACCTTCAATGCCCCTATTGCCGAATCCGCCCGGGACAAGTATGCCATTTATCCCTGCGAATTTTTCCTTAAGATCATTACAGCCGCAGACCTCAAGCTCTTCAGAATCGAATTTTACAATTTCAAGTTCAGCTTCGTTTGCCACAGCTCCGTGAACCAGCGCATCATAAATAGACCTGTATGCATCCTGAAGTTGTATATATTTGCCTACCACTGCAATTTTAACAGTGTGTTTCGGCTTCCGGAGAGTGTTTATAAAATTATTCCATACCGGAAGTTTAATCTGGCCAATGGGGAGGTTAAAATGTTCCAGCGTAATTATATCAAATTCGTTCCTCTGAAACATAAATGGAATTTCATAAATCGAACCGATGATATCCTCGGCGGAAATAACATTCCGTTCAGATACATTACAGAAAAGAGCTATCTTGGCTTTCATGTCCTGCTCTAATGGAAATTGAACTCTTGCAAGCAGTATATCAGGAATAATTCCAAGCTGCATAAGTTCTTTAACGGAATGCTGTGTGGGTTTGGTTTTCTGTTCGCCGGCAACTGAAATTGTCGGGACAAGGGTGAGGTGAACATTCATTACCCGTTTTCTCCCCAATTCCTGTCTTATCTGCCGGATTGATTCAAGAAATGGTATGGATTCTATATCACCGACAGTACCGCCGATCTCAACAAGTACAAAGTCGAGATCATCATCGTTTGATACATCATAGATTCTTTTTTTTATTTCATTAGTAATATGTGGTATTACCTGAACTGTTCTTCCCAGGTAATCACCCCTTCTCTCCCTCTGGATAACGGTATTGTAAATCTGGCCGGTTGAAACTGAATTTTTTCTGGAAAGCTTCGAGTTGGTAAATCTTTCATAGTAACCTAAATCAAGATCTGTTTCAGCACCGTCCTCTGTAACATAAACCTCACCATGCTGAAAGGGGCTCATCGTACCCGGATCGATATTGAGGTAGGGATCCATTTTAATTATTGTTATTTTATATCCATGCCCTTCAAGCAGCATCCCAAGTGAAGCTACAGAAATACCTTTGCCTAAGGATGAACAGACTCCGCCGGTTACAAATATATATTTAGTATTATTTTCGGACATATAATTACCTGTTTTAAGTAGTTTGATGGGAACTTTTTCCCTTCCGGAGAAATTATGTCGCCATTATACTTCATAATCTTGTACTGTAAACTAAAAATATCGATTTTATTACTGTCTGAATTATACAATCATGTAAACTTTTCAGGAAATTATTAATAATACTTAAATTTTTTGAAATAAATTATTATCTCAGCCGTTTTCTACCGCAGGAGTAATACCGTTTTTTTACTTTTAGCAGCATTAAGATATAAACAGAAATACTTGCCGGCCATTTAAACATTATATTATAACAGGAAAAAAACAAGGCTTGACATTAAATTAAATAAATAACATTCTATTGTCGGCCTTTAAGTTTTACCGGGGGATTTATATGAGTAATTCAGATAAAAGAAAATTCATGCGGTATGCATGTTCAATCAAAACCAGATTTGATTATTATGTTGGAAATCCGGACGAGATTGATGTAAGTATAAGCGTTCCCAAAAAAGGTAAAGGAGTAATTATTGATATAAGCTGCGGAGGCGTATTTATAGCCAGCAACACAAGAGTCCCTGCAGGAATGCCTGTTATACTGAATTTCACCCTTGATAAAGAAAAAATCAGTGTGCAGGGACGAATTGCAAGAACCGGACTATTGAAGAATAACCCTACAGAAGTGGCAAAAAAATTCTCGATGTTTTCATCCAAAGGCGACTCATATATAGCCGTCGAATTTACACATCCTATTAAAGAATTCAATTGTTCAAAACTAAAATAAGATGAAGAAACGTATAATAAGAATTAACGATGTATCACAAATTGATACCTCAAAAGTTTCTGTCTATGATCTTAACAACAGATATGTAGATCCGCTTGGGAACATCTACGGGTTGCGGTATAACAAAGATAACAGAAAAGTAGATATCATTAAACTGGAACGGTTTCATTCAGGTGAGAGCAGGATTTATCAGCAGATAGCAACCCGCCACAGAGATGGAAAATCAGCAGCTGATTCCAGCCTTGAATTAAGCAATAATCATGATGAACCGGAAGAACCGGCTGATAAAGAAGAATTGTTTTTTGAACCGGAAGTCTTTATTGAAGATGTTATCAATCACGCTGAAACACATAAAGAAAGAATAACAGGAATAATAAAAAATATTTACGATTCAGACATTTTCCTGAAAGAGAACAAACAGGAATTAACTGAATTTGAGGACATAGTCCGAAATCTGGAAATAGATGGGATACAGCAGCTTGACAAGCTTGAGACATACTACCGCGAACTGACAAATTACCCAAGGTCAATTACATATTATCAGTCGAAACTCGACAATGCGGGAATGGCTGTTTACGAAAAACTTGCCGGCAGTAAAGAAAGAACAATGCGTTTCATCTTCATGTATGAGATGTCATCAAGCATAAAAAGAATTTATACTAATTTAAAGAAGCATATTCTAAAGATAGATGAATTCACCTCAAATAAAAACATTGATGACAGGCAGAACATGACCAAACATCAGAAGCAGTCATTCATAGATGCAAGGACATCCATCGGAAACACAATACAGGATGTTGAAGATACTCTGAAACAGAATGCTATTCTGCATTCTTTTGCCTCCAATATTGCAAACTATCAATAGACGGCTGAAGCGGAAAACATAAAAAAGCCGTCTCTAAAATTAAGATTTACATCATACAGATATGACAGTTCTATCCTGACTTTCTCTGTATTAAAAAGAACTTTCATCGACGCGGCGTAAACATTATTATTTTCATCATCCGCATTATGCATTCCCAGCTTGAAACCGGGCAGTATATATACAGTCCTTTTAATTAACTCATACGCAATATCGGCACCAGTGACAATTCTCCATGAGGCTATGGAAAAATCATCATCCCTGCATGGAAAAAATCTGTCATAAACATAAACGTGAGAAAACATTTCTTTATCTGAAGTATAAAAGCTGTTTCCATTTAATGAAAAAAAGAATCCGGAATATAGAGGAATATTAAAAAGATAATTCAGAACAATCTTTGAAGACGGCCTGTCTTCAATAAAATTCCACCCTGAAGAAAAATCAATTTCTCCCGCAGTTATATCATCATAATCGATTTTATACAAACTGTTGTCATAATTCAATTTCAGCTGAAATCCCGAAAAGGAAAAGCCCTCCTCCGCCGATGGATAATCTTTTAACTCATCGGCTGTTCCTGTAATAAAAAACTTTATCCACGCAGGCCCGCTGTTATAACCGAATCCCCCTTTCGCCGTAAGAGATTTGTGGCTGTAAATAAGTTTTCCATTTTCTGCGAGGGAATCTTTTTTATCTGTTACATCCGCGGATAAAGTAAAATATAAATTCCCGGGAATACTGTCTGTGTTAAAATAAATTGACCCGCGGCTGCAGGATCTCTCTTCCTGATTGAAGGATGACGAAAAAGATGCCCCGGCAAGGAAACCTCCATAGTTTATTCTGTATGTCATTTCAGGCAATACACCGTAAACAGGACTGTTGAATATTTCTGTTCCGATTTCATTAATCTTTTCCACTGCATGAGCTCTTAAAACAATCTGTTCTCCATCACCGCGCCTGATGCTTACATTTATCTGTCTGATATTAAACTTCTTTTTTGTTTCTGAAATATTTTCATTAAGAACAGATTCGTTGAACAGTTCCCCTCGTAAAAAAATTGACGCAGCAACGTCATCTATCCTGCCGGAAATTCCCGTTACAATAATTTCCGTCACAACAGCTTCATTAAAAAAAAGATCAACGGTTCCATCTTTGTTTAAAACAGCTTTCTTCACATAAAATGCCGTATACCCGCGTTCATGATACCGGCCTGTAATCTCTGCGCATATTCTTTTAACATCACTCTCCGACAGTATATTACTATTGCTTTTAAGAATATCATTTAAGTCCACCACTGGACTGCCGCGGTGAATTCTGATTAAACCTGAACCTTCCGCGGCCTCTACTCTGCATAATACTGACGGAGAAACCAATATCAGAAATAATATAAAAAAATTTCTAATGAACATTCAGCATCCGCACTTTCATTTCAGGTGTAATTTTAAATTTAAACAGGTCTTTTTCTATCCGGCTGTTTATTACTATATTGCTGTATTCAGTCACCGTATGAACAATACCGGAAGATGTCCTCGCCTTTAGTTCAATTTTTGAAGGTATAAAAATTCCCTCAATCTCCGTGTAGTCCGTATACTCCTCCTTCATCATTTCATGACCCGTATCATCGAGGATATATTTCTTCTTTATAATTTTCAGTACAGGGTCGATCCATAAAATCATTTTTGTTTTATTTTTTTTTGAAGTAACAGAATAGACCTGAGCAGTTTTAAATAGCGAGTAGAACTTTATGCCTTCATCAACAACCTCAATGTCTTTCATGCTATCCGCCGGAATAACATTCATTAGAGCAGGAATTGATCCTGTATTTTCAGATTTTTTTTCTGAAAGGAAAAGTAGCTTACGGTCATTGTAGTACCAGAACAATCCTGTATCATTCACAACTATAGTCTGACTCTCCGGGCGGATATAATCGATCCTTATGAAACCTTTTGAAGCAGCAAAATAATTTCCGGAGAAAACTTCAGTAGAACCATCATCAAGATATATATACTGGGTTATTGAAGATTTAATAGAGTTAACCGAAAGATAATCTTCAATGATCTTTTTAAAGTCCTGAATATCGGCAAACAGCGGCTGCGATACTGCGTTAATAATAAAAATAAATAAAAATATAAAGCTTTTCTTCACGGTCTTACCTTCTTCCGGTCATTTTGCCATCTTAATCAATCCAGAATGTCTAACTTCACAAAGGACAAGAGTCTGCAGCCCCCTGCTCTATGGCATCTGCACTCCTTTTCGGAAAAAATATTCAGCGCTAATCTGTGAGCATGTCGAACCAGTAGAAGGGAGCTGTCGCCCTGATTCAAATTGAATATAAAATACAAATTCATTAAATATATCAACACTTAATATATTTTTCTTGAAAAATACTGCCGCTTTTCGGCACTTATTCACTAGCGGCATTAAATTTAATTTTCAGGGAGTCCGGGATTAATAATCCCGTCAACACGATCCGCATGGAATCCTCCGGTCAAAAATTTATGGCCGTCCTAATATATTTAAATGGTAAATAAAAATGATACTAAAAGAGATCTGCAGTAAAATTATCTCTTCAAATGAATTCAAGGATCTAAATCTTAAAAACCTGGAAGCTCAGTCGGTTGAAGGGATATCCCCTGCGTCCTTCCCTTTTATAATATCATCAATTTTCCACGCGCACAATAATCAGACATTCATTATAACAGAAAATATTCAGCAGATGAACGATCTCTACCTTGACCTTTCCTGTTTTATCGATGAACAGTACCTGTATAAATTCCCTCCATGGGAGACTCTCCCGTACGAATTTATGTCTCCGCCCGAATCTGTTGAGCGTGACAGGATCAAATCCATCTATAAAATAATTTCCGGGACACCGAATGTTATCATTGCGACTGTTGATTCGGTAATACGCAAACTCCCGGCTAAAAATTTCTTTATAAAAAAAGGATTAACTCTCTCCACGGATGAAGAGTACCCCTTTGATGATATTATATCAACACTGGTTCAGTACGGTTACACACGCGAAACAAGAGTTGATTCATTCGGTCAGTTCTCCGTAAAAGGAAGCATCATCGATATTCATCTGTCCTCATTCGAGAATCCTGTGCGGCTTGATTTTTTCGGCGACACGCTTGAATCGATCAGGGAGTTCGATATGGAAACACAGCTCTCCGGAGGATTTGATACACACGCAGACATTACGATATATCCCAGGAGAGAACTTGTTTTCTTTACAAAGGAAAAAAATGCCCTAAGAGATAAACTCAAAACAAAGTTTAAAGATTCGAAGAACCTGCCTGATGAATTTGCGAAGTGGCTGAAAAATGAAAATTACAGTGAAAAAATTCCAGGGCTAGAAGATTTCTTTCACGAAATAACAGATTCATCTTCAATCGTTGACTATCTCGACAGCAATGCATCGCTGATCCTTCTTGAATGGCCGGGACTTATTTCGAGAAAAAACAGAACTGTAAAAAACTACGAAGATATTTACGAACGCAAGAGCAAAGAAATTTACTGTATTCCTCCCGACGTTCTTTTAGATCCGGAAGTGATGGAGGACATTCAGAAAAAATCCATATCGCTCCAGACATTTACAGCAAGCTCCGGCGCATTCAACTGGATCATGAAAAGTATAAAAAACTACCAGGGTAAAATAAAATCAGTCAGAGATGAAATCGAGGAAAAAATCTCAGCCGGATGGAACATTATATTAACCACATCATTCGAGGGACAGGCAAGGAGATTAAGCGACCTGTTCTCTGAACTCGGCTCCGGCAGCGATTTTGAGAATTACGATCCCGGGTCATCCCTGAATATAGTAATCTCTCCATTAAGTACAGGAGTTGAACTTGGTGAATCAAAAACTCTCATCATTACAGATCATGAAATATTCGGGAAAAGCTACCGTAAAAGAAAACATTTCAAAAGCAAAACATCACGTCCCATTGAAACATTCCTTGACCTCAAACCGGGTGATTACGTCGTACACATCAACCATGGAATAGGAATTTTCAGAAGCATAGAGAGGATGTCCGCGGGGGGAGTTGAACGCGACTTTATACTGATCGATTACGCAGATGAAGATAAACTTTACGTATCGCTTGACCAGATAGGCCTGGTGCAGAAATATATCGGCACCGAAGGAAGAAAACCGAGAATAGACGGGCTCGGAAAGAAATCGGCATGGAATAAAATCAAACAGCGCGTAAAAGAATCAGTTGAAGAGATCGCGCAGGAGCTGATCAAGATCTACTCCAAACGGAGCGCGCTGAAAGGGTTCAGATACCCGCCCGATACGCAATGGCAGGAGGAGTTTGAATCACTCTTTGAATTCGAAGAGACGCCCGACCAGCTCACAGCGATTGAAGACGTGAAAGACGATATGGAAACCGATAAACCGATGGACAGGCTCGTCTGCGGCGACGTCGGTTTCGGCAAGACAGAGGTGGCGATAAGGGCATCATTCAAAGCGGTCATGGCCGGAAAACAGGTTGCAATACTTGTACCGACCACTATTCTTGCGATGCAGCATTTTGAAACTTTTAAAAAAAGGTTCAGCGGCTACCCGATAACAGTTGAGATGATCTCCCGCTTCAGGACGAAAGGCGAGATCATTAAAATAAAAAGTAAACTGGCAGACGCAGGGATCGATATAATAATCGGAACTCATGCCATACTTACTGCTGACGTAAACATAAAAAATTTAGGCCTCCTTATAATTGATGAAGAACAGCGCTTCGGAGTAAAGCACAAAGAGCAGCTCAAAAAATTCAGGACCATAGTTGACGTACTCACTCTGTCAGCGACTCCGATTCCGAGGACTCTGCATATATCGATGGCCGGGATACGGGACCTGACAATAATCGCAACTCCCCCCGAAAGCCGCCAGGCAATTGAAACGTATGTGCTGGAAGAAAATCCCGATATCCTCAGAGAGGCTATTTTAAATGAAATCAGCAGAGGGGGACAGATCTTTTACGTTTATAACAGGGTCCAGACAATTGAAACCCAGATGATATTACTCAAAAAACTTGTACCTGAAGCAACCTTCTGCGTGGCCCACGGGCAGATGCATGAGCATGAACTTGAAGATATAATGATAGACTTCATGAATAAAAAATATGATGTACTGATAAGTACAACAATAATCGAATCAGGACTGGATATACCGAACGTAAACACGATTATCATCAACAGGGCCGACACGTTCGGCCTCTCGCAGCTCTACCAGCTTAAAGGACGGGTCGGCCGCTCTACGAGACAGGCATATGCATACCTTTTCTACCCCAGGCATGCCTCACTGACAGAGGAAGCGCAGAAACGGCTCCAGGTTATAGCCGAGTATTCCGAACTGGGCAGCGGATTTAAAATAGCCATGAAGGATCTTGAAATAAGGGGAGCGGGAAATATCCTGGGGCATGAACAATCCGGAAGTATTATGGATGTAGGTTTTGATCTTTACTGCCAGATGCTTGAGGATGAAATAAAAATGTTAAAGGGTGAAGAGATTAAGGAATATTTCAGGACTTCCCTCTTTATCAAAACAGACTTTTTTATACCTGATGCCTATATGAATGATGATAAACAGAAAATTGAATTTTATAAAAGATTTGAATCATGCGAAACACCGGAAGAAGTCGACATCCTTGAGGCTGAGTTAATTGACCGATTCGGCACTCCCCCGCCGCAGGTTAATACTCTTGTTGAGCTGGAGCGTATACGTGCCATTTCCTCATCATTGAAGATAAGTGAAATTTTAGAAGAAAATAACAGGATAAAAATCAGAATTTCCGCCTTCTGCACTATTCCCGGTGAAAAGCTTGCCTCTGCAGTATCAAAAGACAAACGGTTGTCTCTTGATCCGAAAGAACCTGAACTGCTGATATTTAAATATACTGAAAAAGACGCTGAAAAAAAGTTATACGAGTTAAAAAAATGGTTGCAACAATTTATGTAACTAAACTGATAATTAACTACTTACTAAACATAACTTCAGGAAAATGTAACTGCTCATTTGCATGTGGTAGTTTTAATCTCTCCCATGAATTAACCGGCTGAGATATATTTCACCCTAATTTTGGGCAATTATAAGAAAATTTTATTAAAAACTAAGGACGAAATATGAAAATCAAACACCTATTTACAATCTGTATTATAACTATGCTTGTGATCCCGCAAATATCATGTAAAAAAGACTGGGCGGCAAAAATTGACGGTGAAACAATTTCAATGGAGGATTTCAATAAATTCTACTATCTCCAGAGCAAGATGATGACAAATATTGAATCGAATGAAGAGATTGATAAACTTGCTGAAAATCCGGCATATGCAAACCATCCGCTTTTAAGCAAAGCAGGTTTTCTTGATCACATTATAGCACAGAAGCTTCTCTATAAAAAAGCAATGGATGATAAAGCAATAGATCACAATGAACTTGATACAGTAATAGAAATGATTAAAATTCAGACAGTAGCTCAGTACTACCTGGGAAAAAAATTAAAAGATAAAATTACTGTATCAGATGAAGAAGTTAATTCAGTTTACAATCAGAACAAAGCAAAATTTGTCGGCAGAACCGCAGATGAAGCAACAGCTTATATCAAGCAGCAGATTTTTGCACAGAAGTCAAGGCAGGAGACCAACAAATACATTATGGAGCTGATTGCCGAGAGTAAAGTTGATAAAGAAGGATTCCTAAATGCACAAAGCAAAGCTGTAAAAGCACCAGCCGCTGAAGTAAAACCTTAAAAAAAATTAAACCCGGCATCAATATAAACAAAACCCCGTTAATGCGGGGTTTTGTTTTCAAAAAATTTATCTTCATAAAAAACAAATTAAAAAAATATAAAATTAAATATTGACTAATATATTGTTTTATTGATATTATATTAATCCTAAATATTTTAAATGAGGTAGCTAAATGACACCCGTAAGCCATTTAAAAAAAATAGTCATTTTCATTTTAACTTCTATTTTTCTTATTTCCTGCAGTTCAAAAAAAGGTCTGATTTATTCTTCAGGTAAATTATCAGCCAACTCAAAAATTGCTGTTATTATTGATTCACAGAATAACATTAAAAATGCAGTTCTCATCTCGTTCATGAAACAGGGATTCCGGGTAAAAGCCGTTAATGCTGCGGATCTATACACCATGAAAGATGTTTATGATATTTCAGATCTGAAAAAATTATCCTATAACCTCTCGGAACAAGATGTATCAACTGTGCAAAAATCTTACGATAACATATATAAACTTCACGTTTATAATTTTGAGCTCAGTAAAGCTGAATACCTTAAGCAGATACGTGCAGAATGGGATGTTGAATACCTCATCCTTCTCGACCTCAAAGAATGGGAAAAAGTAAGCTGGGCAAGAGTTATAAACCTTAGAACATTTGAAATTGATTTCATTGAAAATTATCCAACATCCTACAATGATAATGTTGAAACAATCACAGAACATTTTATCCAGAATATAACCGGAAAATAATCTAATTGAAATCCCGATTTTTACATATACTTTTTATTTTCATTACACTTGCGCTTATAAGCACTAGTGCACATGCGGAAAGTGCAGCATTCGGTTTTTTTATAAATGAATCATCAAACGAGAGTTTTGATTATCTTGAAAAAATACTCCCCAATTCATTTGCCAGCACTTTAAAAAATAAGTACAACTATGACATAATAAAACCAGGCAGGATTCCTGATCTCTCAGTTGATGTAGATGCAGGCCTAAAAATACAGATCATTAAAGAGGAAGATCTTCAGAGAATAACTGAGGATATTGATGCTGATTATTTTATTTTTGGAAGTTTTAAACCTCTTGAAGAGAATAAAATAAAACTGACAATCAGCATTTTCAGGAAAGGAACGACCAGCGTTTTCCAGTTTGAAGAGACTGGATACCTTGAAACAGAAATTTTCAAACTGGTGGACAGGATAGCTGTTCAAATAAAAAATATAGCTAACGAATCTATGATATATAAGAATGGTACAGTTTCTTCAAAATCAAAACTTGCTATATTAACAAATATTGAAGGGGATGACCTGAATTCGTTGTACTATGAATTTTTAGCCGGCGGTTATAAAATATCACCGGTTCAGGGTAATGAAATTTATGGACTGATGGATGTTGAACAGATAAATAAATTCTACCATTTCACAGGGGTCAATGCCTCATACCATTATATACACAGCAGAAAAGATGTTGAGTTATTTCACGGCACATGGTCCGGTGTTGAATATGATAAAAAAATATCCGATGATAAAAAAATTTATGAGAGGTACTCATTTAATTACCTTGATACAAAAAATGAGATGCTGAAAAAAATTAAATCTTTTGATGCTATTGATTATATAATCATAATAGGATTTGACGATAATAAATCCACTGCCTGGATAAGATGCCTGAACTTAAAGAATAATAAACTCGTGATTACAGAAACCGGAATAGCCGGATCCTCCATTGACGATATTACAAAAAAAATAATAAAAAGCATGACCACCGACCTTCCAGGTAACTTGTAGATTTACCTGCTTCTCACAAGAATTTCTGCTTCTTTAAAAAATCCCAGTTTTCTATAAATGTCTATCAATGCTTTTTTATAAGCCTTATTTGATATATCCGATTCATATGCAGCCTTTATATAACCGAGAGACTCTTCTTTTTTACCTTTTTTATCAAGATTAAGACCAATATAAAAATTCAGCTCGGGAAGCATAAATGTATTATCCTTTACAAACATAAGACACTTATATGATTCGTCAAACCTCCCTTTTTTAAATAGAGATACTCCGTAATAAAATGCTGCATTCACATTGTTAACCATAATTTTTTTATCATAAAAATATAACAGATCCCCATAGTTTTCCTTATAATACAGATTCTTTAAAATCTCCTCAAGAGTACGGCTCTCCTCAATTGAATTGTCAGATATACCTGCAAATATCTCGGCACTCCTGACAGCATCACCGAGTTGTAGATAATTGTATGCAGCCATTTTTTTATACTCATTATTGTCAGGGTATATGACCATAATCGGATTTAAAAATTCTTCCAGATCTTTATATTCTTTTTTATCATACATTCCTGCAGATTTAATTAATAATTCATTTTGAGTGTACATTTTATCATAATACATCTTAAGATAATAGATATAAACGCGGTCGCTGTACTTGAAGGATATAAAGATAGTTGCAGATGCTATCAGAATTATAAATATAAATTTTTTCATCACATTCCTCAGGTCATATAATATGCATTAATCCGGATTGATCTCCCCTATAACAGGTTAAGTCAGGCAATCATATTTTTTGCAGACAGGAATTTACAAGTCTGCATAGTACTGAATGCTAAATAGACACAGGACTAAGAACTCTGAACGCCGGCCATGGCTCTCCGCAGCCATATAACTTATTTGGTCAAAGTATAAGTCAGTCATTAAATCATAACTGCTCACAACCTGATAAAAAATATATTCCAGCGACGCCTTTGATATACGGGAATAAGGCTTCTCTAAAGCTGTTAAACAGATACCTTAATTCAATAAAAACTATATTTAATTCTTGAAATATATCAATATAAAAAATATTTTAACAAAAAATGAAAAAATTTTTATTTAAATGCACTTTCTAACGTATTTAATAATAAGGGAATAAAAAAATGAAGAGAAGATTTTTTTTAATCACCGTGATTCTTTTGTCATTGTGTGATTATTCATTCGCGATAACCGGAGATGAAGCATTATCAAGCTTCAGGGGGAGAATGAACAGTATTGGTAAACTAACAGGAATTATTTCATGGTCACATTCATCCGGTGAGACATATACCGGCAGCTTTAAATATATGAGTCCCGGAAAAATTCACATAAAATTCAGCAATCCTTCAGGAAAAGTAATCGTATCAAACGGAAAAAGCCTCTGGATATATTCTCCGGGAAGTAATATGTGCGGCGTTCAGGATCTTGGCGGCGGCGGATCAGGTGGGATAGCAGCGCTTACAACAGGATATTTTGCTATTGTAACAGCTCAGGGTCCTGGCGGTTATACAATCAAACTGAAAAATAACGATAAATCTTTTTCTGAAATTATACTAATGGTAGATTCAACTTTTTTTCTTAAAAAAGCAATATTAAAATCAAAAGACGGTGGGACATACAATTTTTCAATATCCAATGTCAGCACCAGTGCCGCTGTAATTCCGAGTGTTTTTGATTTCAATGTACCATCAAATTCTCAGGTTGTAAAAAATCCGCTTAACATAAAATGAGGATCTACATTTGAAGAAAGCAGGTATTTTAACTTTATTTTTTGTGATATTTCTGTCAGTTAATGCTGTAAATGCGCAGGAAATAAGAGAAGAAGAGAGTCTGAATTTCACGTATTTAGGCCCTGTGCTTTCATATGCGTACAACAAGGTTGAATACACCGACTGGTTTGAAACTTCAACTGAAAAAAAAGAAATGTCCGGTTATATATATTCCGGCGGATTGGCACTTAATATTTTTGCTGATAATTTATGCGGCGATTTTCAACTAAAATATGCATATAACCAGCTCGATTTTACAATGACATATATGGAATTCAGTATAGCGGGGAAATATTTTTATTCCTTAAATAATTATGTGTCGCTAGGTGCAGGACTCGGCATGTATTTAGAAACACCCCCGTCCAATCAGGAACATAACGGCAGCGCAGGCCTGCAGATTCCGTTCACACTCCTTATCAATACAACTCCCGATTCTAAACTTTTTATTGATATCTTTTCAAGATACGGATCTTTTGGAATTGGTGAAAATACTAAATCAATCTCAGCGGGAGTAAATGTCGGATTCATCTTCAAAGTCGGAAGGATATAGCAGCTTCCTCCGTGATGCGGCTGTACCATCCACCCCTCTATGCTGTTATGTAATTTTCAGTGTTCTCAGATCTTATAATAATGTATCCGGTATCTACGGAATTATCTTTACTTTTGTTTTCTTTATACTGTTTATCCTGTCTCTGGCATTAACCGCTTTAAAATATAAAAAATTATTTTATAATAAGAAACAAATCATTTTTTCATCAGCATTTATAATTTTGATTTGTTTTGTTATTTCATTTTTTTTAACAGGCAAAATTAATAATCTGACCGACGGGAGCCATCTACCCGAATCACTGGAAAATATCTCAGTAGTAATTGACGACATCAGTCTAAAGCGATATTCATCCGAAATTTATTTCCATACACCGGAAGAAACCACTCCTCAGCATAAAGGGATTATTTACTATCAGGGTGAAAATATCTTCAATAAAGGAGATACTATATTCATCCATAAAAAAATATATAAAATAGCTGTGAATAGTAAAAACGGATTTAATAGCTATTTAATTTCCAGGGGTATACATTTTACTGCGGGGCTGTCAGAAACAGATATCACCATTTTAAAAAAGAATAATATTTCTTTTAGTACTTTTATTCAGAATACACTGTTAAAAAGAATTGATCTGCTTTTCGACAACAGAACAGCAGGAGTGGTAAAAGCACTCCTGACAGGAAACCAGAGTTTCATAGAAAAAAAAATTATGCTGCAGTTTCGTGACTCCGGTGTTCTTCATTGTTTATCAGCATCCGGACTTCACGTCGCGATTTTTGCAGCAATCCCGGCTTTTCTGCTTATTCCCTTCTTCAGGAGAAATATAGCGATGTTCGTATCGCTATTAGCCGTATTATTTTACCTTTTTATTACAGATATGCCGGTTTCACTGCTTCGTGCCGTAATAATGTTCGCTTTTTTTTATTTCCAGTTGATACTTTTCAGGAAGAGAAATGTATTCAATTATCTTATGCTGACATGCTCTATTATTCTCTGTATTTCACCATGGGAAATTTTCAGTCCAGGGTTTCAGCTAAGTTTTGCTGCCACTGGCGGAATACTTCTTTTTTATAAACCATACAGGAAGTCTCTCGAGAGCGTACCCGCAATAATTGCCGATACTACCGCCGTTACTCTTTCAGCTCAAATAATCACTTTACCTATAATTCTGTTTCATATGAACCAGCTTAATACCGCGGGAATAGCAGCAAACATTATTGTAATTCCGCTTATCACTCTAATTATGGGAGTTTCGATGTCCGCAATTCTAATATCGGTTTTTTCTATCCCGGCGGGTATTTTGTCCGGAGATCTGACTGATTTACTATTAAACTTTTCTCTGATGATAACAAATTTTTTCTCGAATTTGAAACTGAATTTTTACGTTTATGACATCACACCCTTTCTTTTTGTACTAATAGCAATCAGTCTAATACCTTTAATAAATGGCCGGAAAATAACAAGATTAAAATTTTATCCGGTTCTTCTATCTGTACTTCTATGCACGCTATATCTGAAAAAGTACTGCCAGTTTAATGAAACCAGCTATAATGTCACAATGGGAAACTCTATCGCTGAAATTAGAGTAGAAAACAAACGGCAGATTTTAAGACTGAATTTAAAAGACGGAGTTGATACAGACAAAATTATATCCGGAATTAAGATTAAAAATCCGGATATAAAAATTATTGAATTAGCTGATATCAGTGCATCTAACATACTCGCATCGAGAAAAATTCTGAATGAATACATAATAGACGAATACAGATTTGCCGGGATTCCTGATCTGAACAATATATTTAAAAAAATAATTTTTCAGCTTGAAAAAGATAATGTAATAGTAAAATTTGTAGAGAAACCTCTTCCTGAATAATTTTAATAAAAGTATACATAGATATGTCTTTATTTTTTAACAATGCGCCGATATTATTAATAATAAATAAAAAATACATAATTGAAAATGATAAATATTGATAAGAATAAATATACAGAGAAAGTTTTAAGAGGTGAAGAAGTCTCTTTCTCCTTCAGGTTTATTGATGAAAAATCGCTCATCCTTATTAACACACTGATTCTCAGGATTCTGTCGTTTCAGGGAAATATTTTTCTTCTGGAAACATTAATTACGATTATCCGCGAAATTGTATTTAACGCTTTTAAAGCGAATCTTAAAAGAATCTATTTTGAGAAATCAGGCATTAATATCAATGACAGTGAAAAATATGAAATCGCCATGCAGAATTTCAAAGAGGATTATTTATATAATCTTGATGAAATTGAAGCTGAAATTACGACTAACCAGAACTATTATATCCAGATATCCTTCGAACAGAAAGATGGAATTCTGATTATTTCTGTTTTTAATAATGTTCAGATTGTTAAAGAAGAATACAGCCGCATAATGTTGAGAATACAGCAGTCAAAAATATCGCAGAACCTGGCAGACGCTTATAACGATGTATATGATCCTACCGAAGGTGCAGGCCTCGGTCTTGTGTTAATGGTGTTTCTGCTGAAAAATTCAGGTATCGGGGCGGATAATTTATCTATAACTCATGATTCTAACGGAATCACTGTCAGTGTAAAAATTCCGAAGCAATTAAAAGAGGAAGCAATTGTTTCAGACGTAAAAGAAAAAATTCTGAAAGATGTGGAATCTCTCCCCACTTTCCCTGAAAATATAATTGAACTCCAGCAGCTGTGCAACAAAAGAGAATCTTCTATTGAAGATATATCCGAAAGAATTTCCCGTGATCCGGCTCTCACCGCTGATGTAATTAAGCTGTCCAATTCGGCAGGATTTGTTCCCGGGAAAAAAATTACTACAATAAAAGAAGCTGTAAAAATCATAGGGCTTAAAAACCTGTACTTTATTCTTACAGCAAGTACTGCTAAAAAAATACTTGGAAACAAATATAAAAAATTTGAGCTGATATGGGAGCACTGCGTTCGTGTTGCATATTATTCACGGCTGATTTCAAAAATTAAAAATCTCGGGAACATGGCAGATTCAGCCTTTATAACAGGACTGCTTCATGATATCGGTAAAATTGTCCTCCTTTCAACTGATGAAAAAATAATACACACAATATCCGAAATAACAAAAAATAAACAGCTCAGATCATCATCCATCCTCGAAGAAATATCTATAGGGATAAGCCATGCGGAGATAGGGGGACTGATTGCAGAAAAATGGAATTTTCCTGACAATCTGAAAATACCGATCACAAACCATCACTCCCCTTTAAATTCCGGGCCTGAGTATAAAGAACTTACCTACATTGTATACTTTGCTAATATGCTGTGCGGAATAGAAATTAATAAATATAACTATTATTATATTGAGACTGAAATTCTTGACTGGTTTAAAATAAATTCTATTGAAGAACTGCAGGCCCTTCACCAGAAAATCAAGAACAGTTATAAAGATCATCTGATGTCATTGGGTTAGCAGGAGATGTCTGAATTTTTTATTACTGATACTAAAAATGGATTTAAAACACTTTCCGTCATAAACAAAGAAAACGGTAAAGAAATAAAACTCCACTCATCATATGATCCGATTAAAGAAGCCGAGAGAAGCATAAACGCTTTTGACAAAGGCAGATCCTCCATAATAATAGTATCCGGAGTGGCACTCGCCTACCACCTGAACTTTCTTAAAAAAAAATATCCTGCTGCCAGGATAATCGCTCTGGAAAAAGAAAAAAAAATACTTGATATAACACAAAAACTTTATCCCGAATCACTTCAAGGAATAGATCTGGTCAATTCTGCAGATGAACTTGGACAGATATTCGAAAATATGGATCTTGCTGATTTTAAAGGGATTGCACATTATATACATAAACCATCCTACCAGCTGAATCCGGAATTTTATGAGGATATAATTACCAGTATAAAACTATATATATCTTCCAGGATCAGCGACCTTCTGACGCGATTTGAATTCGAAGAAAAATGGATTGAAAACATTTTCAGGAATCTGAAGCACCTTCAACACTCGGTAAACGTTTCGCAGTTATTCGGCAAGTTCACGGGTTATCCGGGTGTAATTGTTTCAGCAGGCCCGTCTCTAAAAAAGAATATTAATGAACTGGAAAAAATTAAAGATAAAGCAGTAATAGTCGCAGTTGATACAGCCTTTAAAGTTCTTGATAAGCATAATATTAAACCGCACTTTGTACTCACACTCGATGCTCAAAAATACAGTTTTAAACATTTCACAGGAGTACCGGCCGATAATACTATTCTGGTTGCCGATATAGTAAGCTGTCCATCAATACTGAATACTTACAGGGGCAGAAAAATTATCAGCACTACTTCCAAATATTATCAGGATGCGAAAGGTGAAATTGTCCGTGAAACTACACCTATGATTGACTGGGTAGAGAAAAACAGCAGGCCATTCGGAGATGTACAATCAGGCGGCTCTGTTGCTACCAGCGCGTTCGATCTCCTCCTTAACATGGGGTGCGATCCGATAATACTTGTAGGGCAGGATCTGGCGTATTCCGGAAGAGAGTATCACTGTAGCGGTACTTACCATAATGACGACTGGTTCCCTAAAACAGGCAGATTGAATAATTTTGATACCATAAATCAGAATATTATCAGAAAAAGAAAAATAAAATATGTCACTAAATACGGGAAAAGCGGTACAGTAATTTCCGATTTTATATTTGACTTATATAAATCCTGGTTCGAGGATTCAGCTGAAAGAGTGACTGTAAACGTTATTAATTCTACCGGCGGCGGATCCAAAATTAAGAACACTGTGGAGATGGATTTACAGGAAGCGGTAAAAACAGCAAAAAAAACCGGCAATCCTTCACTTATTATAGAAAAGATAATGTCAGCAAAATCCGGAGAAGATATTTCAGAAATAAAAAAAGCAATTATAAACGGATATAACCGGCTAAATAGTATAATTGAACTAACTGATTCTAAAAATCAGGAAGAGAGTATTATTGATAAAATAAATTTACTTCTTGATGATGACGACACCAATGAATTATTAAAACCTCTAATGCGAAAATCGCAATTCTATGTTTCAAGGCATGCATTTGAAGCGGATAAATATAAAGATATTATTTATAATGATATAAGAATAGCGGCACGTAAGATGAAAGGGTTTCTAGTTGCATCAGGCATGATTGAGTAGTCCACAGAATTAATGTTATCCGGGATTACCAATTAGTATCCCAGTAACAAAATAAAATCTTTTGTCACTAAATTTTAATGGTAGTCATAATAACTCAATCGGGCCGGGATTTAATGTTAACAGGTAATAATCCTTTTATAAGCAGGGTATCGGACGTTTACACTTCGTTCCCTTTTTTCGTAAAAATGGAATTTTTGTTACCGTTTAAAAAAAATTACAATAAAGAGTAGAATGATGAAGAAAATTATTAAAAATAGTATTGTAATACTTTTTCTATTATTAAATACTGCAGCATGGAGTGCCGCAACCCATGTAGACTGGATTGAAGCAAAAATAAAATCTACCGGCAGCAGCAGCATGGCTATAGATGAAAACGGTACACCGATAGATATGGAATCGGGAAATAAACTATCAATATCCGAGGCGAGAAATATCTCGTATGATAGAGCAAAAGAAAAAGCCCTGATTGACGCAGTCAATGCAATAAATGAAATACAGGTTGATAACGAAAAAAAAGTAAAAGACCTTGTTCTCAATGATATGGTCGTAAGGCAGAATATTGCTAAAGTTATCGAAGAATATTCACATTATAAAGACAGGCCGGAAGGATATCTTTCATCGGCGTGCGATCTCGAATTCAATCTGGGTTACCTTTTAACAGCAATCAATTACAGTTTCCCCGGTGATATGTTTCCCGTTATCGACAAGATTGAAATTTCGACAATGTACACTTCACTGATAGTTGATGTGAGGGGTTTAGGGATCAAACCTATGCTTATACCGGCAGTTCTAAATGAAAACGGCCTCGAAGTTTATAACAAAAATTTTATTAAACCATCTGATGCGGTGAAGTACAATCCGGTATCATATGTTCATAGTGAAAAAGAGGCAATAAAGCATAAAAAAGCGGGAAAACATCCTTTATTCTGTGCCGCTCTGAAAAACATGAATGGAAATCCGGTCATTTCTGATAATGATATAAAAAAGATGTTCAGCCATAAAAAAAATATTGAATATTTAAGCAAATGCAGAGTTATATTTATAATTGACAGGTAATATTATGAATCCAGTTCTTAAAATATTAACATCACTAATTATATCAATCAACAGACTAATTGATTCAATGAGTCTCAGAACCATAGAATCTGTTAAAAGAGGATTCTTTTTCTTTATTTTTCTTATGTGCATTGTCGGAATAGTGATCGGCTACAATATGGGTACTAAATCAGCAAAAATTAAGAGTGACCCTCTGGCGGAATTTGTTAATGATACTTTTAAAATTGATATCAATAAAGAAAGAGCTAACGGTGATTTTTCAGATATGCTTGAGAGCGAAATAGTCAATGAATCACCTATGAATAATTTTACCAAATCCGCCTTCCCGACCAGAGAAAACCTGAATCCGGAATTAAGCAAACAGACTATTGAATCTGAAAATAAAATTCCTGAACCTGACGTGATGGACAAACCATTTAAACCTGAAACACCAATTGATGAAAAATTCAATACAAACCAGACTCAAAGTGATCAATCAATGAAAATACTTGATAAATCATTTCAGCAGAATAAAGCAGATAACATAATATTTAAAAATGATGAAATAATGAAAAATCAGCCGGAACAAAAAACGGATGATAAAAATAAAATAAAAATCCTTGAAAAAGACAAAAAGATAATCCCCGGCCCGATAAATAAAGATACTGGAATTATTATTAAATGAAAAAACTGATAACCATTTTTATTTTACTGATTATAGTCCCTCTATACTCAAAAGATTATCATAAAACCGAAGAGATGATTAACAGTATCCTGACCGAAGAGACAAGTTCAAATAAAAAAACTGAACCGGCAGAAATTATACCGGGAGACAAAACTTCTGAAATTGGAAAAGATAAAAATGCTGCGGAGGATGAAGCTGCTAAAAACAGCGCAATGTCCGGCAAAGATGAAGTCCTTCTCAAAACCGGAATTCAGCTTTATGAAAGCGGCCTGCTGGACCATTCCCTTGCAAGATTTACAGACTTAATAAAAAACAATCCTTCAAGTAAATTTCTCAGCAGCGCAAGAATGTTTGCCGGAAAAATTTATCTGAAAAAATATCAGTATGATGAAGCAATAAAACAATTTGACGAAATAAAGGAACAATCCGGGGAATACCAGGCGGCATTGTACTACAAAGCAGAAGCTTTCAGATATAAGGGTGATCCTATCAATGCGATCGAATACTATCAGAAATTGTCATCCTCCTACCCTGAGCATGAACTTGCTGATAATGCCATACTGACTTCAGGTAAACTATATCTGAACAGCAACAAGGGTTACCAGGCTCTGGAGTCCGCAATTAAAATTATACGATACTACAAAGATAAAGATACCATTGATGACGCATATTATCTTATCGCAAAAATCTACGAAAAAGATCCCCTTTTGAAAGATATGGAGATGTCGCGTAAATTTTATAAAATTTTTCTCGCTAAATCAGAACAGAATCAGAAAAACTTCGCTGATTCACCACTTATCCCGGCTGTTAAAAAGGACCTCCAGCATCTCGAAAAAACTTATTTCAAGTTTGAAAAATAACCTCATTAAGCTTATATATGCGTCCTGCACTTTTTTTCATTGACATTAGAATTTTATAAGACTTCAGTAGACTGACATTATTCAGGAGTCTTCTTCAAAAAATAACTATGATGATTGATATTTATTCCCTTGATATAGAAAAGCTTTATGCAAGTACCGACCTGTCTCCTCACATGGAAGATTACATTGAAACCATAGCCATACTCTCTGAAAATAACAGGGTTGTAAGAGTTAAGGATATCGCCGCCCTGCTTAAAATTAAAATGCCCAGCGTTACCTCCGCCCTGAATAAACTTAAAGAACTGGGACTGATTGATTATGAAAAATACGGTTTTATTGAACTGACCGAAAAAGGTAATATTATCTCCAGCAGGGTTCTGAGCAGGCATCTATGCCTTAAAGAATTTTTCAGCCGGGTACTTAATATTCCTGAAGATCAATCAGAGGCTGAAGCATGCAGAATAGAACACCATATAACTCCCGAGACATGTAAAAGAATACATAAACTGCTTATCTATATAAACTCCGAGGATTCTAGAAAGAATGACTGGATTAAGTATCTGAACAGGCAGAATTAAATTTCAGTATAAACAAAAAGAGACTGCTTTAATAAGCAGTCTCTTCTCTTTTTAATATATATTTTTTTTACTTTTCTTTCTTCTTCTCTTCAATCTTCTTCAGAACTTTTTCCTGAATTTCTTTTGGAGATGAAACATATTTATGAAATTCCATAGAATAATTTGCTCTACCGCTTGAAATATTTCTCAGCTGTGTTGCATAACCGAACATCTCCATCAGAGGTACAAAACCGTTGAGTTTCTGAGCGCCCTTTCTGTATCTTCTCATAGACTCGATCTTTCCTCTTCTACGGTTGATATCACCAATTACATCTCCGATATAATCATCTGGTGTGTTAACTTCAAGTTTCATCATCGGCTCGAGAAGTATCGGGTTACACTTTAAGAATGCCTGCTTAAACGCAATTGCAGCACAGATTCTGAAAGCCATATCTGAAGAGTCAACATCATGATATGATCCGTCAATAAGAACGACTTTTATTCCAACTATCGGGAATCCTGCAAGAATACCAGCCTGCAGAGTAGATTCAATTCCTTTCTGTACAGATGGAATAAACTCAGCAGGAATTGCACCTCCCTTTATGTGATCAACGAATTCAAAATCTTTACTTTCGTTCGGCTCAACTCTCAGAACAACGTGAGCATATTGACCCTTACCGCCAGTCTGCTTTGAATGCTTGTAGTTTACTTCATATTCTGATGTGATAGCCTCTCTGAAAGCAACTGAGGGCTCTCCTACTATCGCTTCAACACCAAATTCATGTTTAAGCCTGTCGACAATAATTTCAAGATGAAGTTCACCCATACCTGATATGATTGTTTCATTAGTCTCATCATCATATCTTACATTGAAAGACGGATCTTCCATAGAAAGTTTTCTGAGTCCCGCTCCAAGTTTTTCATCCTCTTTTTTTGTGGGAGGAGCAACTTTCAATTCAATAACTGTTGGAGGTATGAATATGTTTTCAAGATAAAGAGGATGTGCGGGATCGCAGAGAGTATCTCCAGTCTTTGTATATTTCATACCTATAAGAGCAACAATCTCTCCAGGTCCGGCATATTCAACATCTTCCCTGTCATTAGCTTTTATTTTTAAAATACGCCCAATTCTCTCTTCTTTATCTTTTGTGGAGTTATAAACCTGCATACCGGTTCTCATTTCACCCGAATAAATTCTCACAAAAGTCTGCTGGCCTACATAAGTATCATTTATCAATTTAAAAGCAAGAGCACAGAATGGTTCCTTTGTTGAAGGATTTCTTGTATGAGTTTTTTCAGGATTATCGACATCCAGTCCGACTGTTGATCCGACATCAACCGGAGACGGAAGGTAATCTACTATCGCATCAAGGAGCAGATGAACACCCTTATTTTTGTAAGATGAACCGCAGAATACCGGTGTAATCATAACCTTAAGTGTAGCTTCTCTGGCAGCTTTTTTCAGCAGTTCAGTCTCCACTTCTTTACCCTCAAGGAAGAGTTCCATAATTTCTTCATTATAATCTGCAACCTTTTCAATGAGAAACTGTCTCGCCGTTTCAAGTTGCTCTTTATATTCTGCAGGAACTTCTATCTCTTTTTTTGTATACTCTTCGAATACGTATGCTTTTCTTTCTATAACGTCTATCGATCCCATAAAAGTATCCTCAACACCTATGGGAATATGAAAAGGAACCGGATTGGCATCAAGATATTTATCCATCTGGCTTACAGCTTCATTAAAATCAGCCCCGATTCTATCCATCTTATTAACGAATGCAATTCTCGGAACCTTGTATCTGTCAGCTTGATTCCATACAGTTTCACTCTGCGGTTCTACACCGGAAACAGCACAAAAAAGAGCGACCATACCGTCAATAACACGGAGAGATCGTTCAACCTCAACTGTGAAATCCACGTGTCCCGGAGTATCAATAATATTTATCTGGTAATCTTTCCATGTACATGAAATAGCGGCGGATGCAATAGTGATACCTCTCTCCTGCTCCTGCTTCATAAAATCCATGGTTGCTGCACCATCATGCACTTCACCGAGTTTTCTTGTTACACCGGTAAAGAAAAGAAGACGTTCTGTAGTAGTTGTTTTTCCCGCATCAATATGTGCTGCTATACCGATGTTACGGAGTTTTTGTAATGGCATATATACCTCACCTGTTTATAATGACATAGTTATAAATAATTTATTTTATTTTTCGGCCCAAGTGGTTTCATAGAATCTACACTAATAGCAAAGCTGGACAATAACAATAAATTTTAAATATTAGTTGAGTCAGAATGGCATAATCGAATCAGCTGTGATTTATGTCAAATTATTTTTGATCTGCAGAAATTTTTAACAAATCCAGCTGTATTTCCGAATTGTAAGCGGCAGTTGTGCCGGGATGTTCATCAACAATATACTTGAAGATTGCTTCCGCTTTGGAATCAAAACCCATTTTTTTATAACAGATTCCAATCTGGAAATAAGCATCAATCCCTTCATCAGTACTGCTGTACTCCTGATAAAGCGTTCTGTAAGCCTCTATGGCTTTCTGGTAATCAAAAAACCTGATATGAATTTCGGCAATTTTTTTTAACGCCTCATTCCGGTGAATACCGTCAAAATATATCTCAATATATTCATTAAATTCATTCAAAGCACGGTCAAATTTTTCAAGTTTATAAAACTCCATGCCATTCTGGAACTTCATATCATCGGCAACTTTTTTCAGATTGGCAAGGCCTGAGTTTTCTTCAGCAGATGAAATTACTGCAAAACTGAATATTAACAATATTACGGCCATAAATCTAAATGTTTTCATATTTCCTCTTTTAAAATTATGTCACATTCATTATCGGAACAAAGACCCTTTTTCTGAATAAATTGATTAATTTCAGAACATAAGTTACTTGACAAACAATTTTTATTATGTCAATAATAATCTACTGACATAAATAGTTGGTTTAAGTGGTAATTTTTGTTATATTCAAAATGCTTATAACAAAGCCTTAAATTCTGATTATTTTGTAATAAAATCCCAATATCGGTAATTATATTTTAATGAAAAAAATAGTAATAATTGAAGACGACATGGTTATAAGGGAGAGTCTTAAAGAAATTCTTGAAATGAATAACTATGAAGTACTTGCCATAGATAGCGGGATTGATTTAATGAAAAAAGTTAAGGAATTTCTTCCTGATATTTTAATTACTGATATAATTATGCCCGATAAAGACGGTATAGAAATTATAATTGAAGCAAAAAAAACATATCCCAACATCGTGCTTGTTGCAATTTCGGGAGGGGGAAGAATAGATTCTGAAAGTTATCTTAATACTGCTAAATATCTCGGCGCCGATGCTACATTAAAGAAACCATTCACACACGCACAACTGCTAGACCTGTTGAAGAATCTTACGGAATAAAAAAAATCAGATGTCTCCCCAGATCAGTGAAATACTCAACGAGAAGGAATTAAATAACTTTCTGAATATAATAATTAATTCATTTTCAACGGTCTCTGACGAAATGGGAATAACAAAGGAAACCGCTCCAACTAATCCTGCATTTTTAACCATAGACAGACTTCTTGATATTTATAAAAAAATGAAGTGTTTCGGCCTTTATTATGAGGATTTACCAATAGGTTTTTTCGGACTGGAAGAATCGAAGGACTCTCCCCTGATGCTGGAAAAAATATCTGTTCTTCCTGAATTCAGGCACAGAGGATACGGCAGGATGATACTCGATCATACAGTAAAATATGCTATTGAAAAAAAATTTAAAAAAATTTCAATAGCGATAATCAATGAGAATAAACGGCTTAAAGAATGGTACACCGGTTACGGTTTTTACGAAGTACGCGTTACAGCCTTCCCGCACCTCCCTTTTGAAGTCTGCTTTATGGAATATACAATCGATTCCGGCAGTAATTGAAGACTATGAGTGAAATCATTATACGGAAAGCTCAATTTACGGATATTGAACAAGTACTGGAAATTGAAAAAGAATCAATCAATTCATGGACTTACAATCAATTACAACAGGAACTTAATAACGGATTTTCTCTTTTTCTTGTAGCTGAACATAATGGTTCTGCGGCAGGTTATCTCATTGCATGGAAGGTTGCCGATGAAATACAGCTCAACAGTATTGCAGTTAAAAAAGATTTCAGAAAAAAGGGAATCGGAAGTAAATTGCTTTATGAACTGACGGGAAATAATTCCGATAAAAAATTCACTTCAATTTTTCTTGAAGTAAGAAGCAGAAATACTGACGCGGTAAATTTTTATACAGATAATGGCTTTACAAAAACAGGGGTCAGAAAGAACTATTACCATGACGATGACGCGCTTTTAATGGAGAAAAAATTATAAATGAAAATAAAAACGGTCTCTTTCCTCAAGAGCTGTACCAATCCTGTTCACTTTCCAGGGTATGATTTTCCTGAATTCGCATTTTTCGGCAGGTCTAATGTAGGGAAATCCTCTCTCCTGAATATGATTTTAGGACAGAAGGATCTTGTTAAAACAGGGGCGCGCCCTGGAGTTACACAGACTATAAATTTTTTCATAGTGAATGACAACCGGTCATTTGTAGATCTGCCGGGGTTCGGCTACGCCAAACTTCCCATGTCAATAAAGAAAAAGCTCCTGCCGATGATAAAAGATTATATTGAAAAGAGGGAAAACCTTAAACTTGCATTTCTTCTTATCGATATAAGAAGAGTCCCCGGTGATTATGAAAAAGATATTATTGAGCTGCTTGCACAAAATGATGTCCCCGTTGTAATAACTCTAACGAAATGCGATAAACTGTCAAAAAACCAGAGACAGAAAAACATTTCAGAAATCCAGAAAGCGCTTGAAATAGAGAGAGATTCAATCTTTATTACATCTTCCGAGACAAATGAAGGGAAAAAAGAACTCCTGATGCTGATAGATGAATTTTCTCATTCAAAAAAGAAATCTATAGCTGAGTCATCAGATACATGATTCTGCTCGCTTTCTCCTTCGGGAAAAGCGTCATTAAATATGCAGTGATACTCATCCTTCCCTGGGCCTCCGAATCCGCATCCATCTGGCGGAGAACATCAATTATCAGCGGATCATCCCAGTTTGACATTATCTTTACAGATTCCTCCGGCGGCATATTAGACATTTTATTTGCAAGAACCATAACATTCTTTCTGTATCCGGAATCTTTTTTTCTGTCGTTTTCAAGTTTTTTCTGTTCAAGCTCCAATCCTTTTCTTATCTGTTCAAGTTTATCCTTTTCAGAACCGATCTCTTTCTCTTTTTCGGCCAGCAGCGCTTCCCGTTTATCCAGGTCTTCAATCCGTTCCAGCAGCTTTTCCTTTTCTTTTCCGAACTCTTCTTTTTCAATCAGTGACGGTTCATCACCCGGAGCATCCAGTGAAAGTTCCTCTTCACCTTTTAAGAATCTGAATTTTTCTCCAAGGTTAATGAGACCGATATTATCAAGCCAGAAAACACTTACTCCCGCCAGAAAAAATATCAATACTATCAGGTATATTATTTTTGATTTATTGGATACAGCCATGACCTTTACTCCGTTAAATATTTTTTACAACTGTAAAGTTTAAATCCGCAGATAGAATATTCGCTCAAGCCGTGTTTGCTGAGAAATAATTTATCCGCGATTTTAAACGGTTATTTACCGCTCTCTTCTTTATACAGGTTTGAGACCTTTTTCACATACTCACGGGTCTCTTTAAAATCAGGGATACCGCCGGCTTTATCAACATTACCCTGACCGGCATTGTAGGCAGCCAGAGCAAGTTTATAATTACCTTTATAATTATCAAGAAGGCTTTTCAGGTGAGTCACTCCCCCTTTAATATTTTCCTCAGGATTAAAAGGATTTTCCACGCCAAGCCCCATCGCTGTTTCAGGCATAAGCTGCATCAGCCCCATTGCTCCCTTAGGAGAAATAGCTTCCGGATTATAATCAGACTCTGCCCGTATAACTGATCGCACTAACGGTGCAGGCACACCTTTTTTTTGGGAATAATAATTAACTATTTTATCTATATCATTTTTTGAAACAGTACCCTCTTCATAAACACCAAAGTCATTATCAAGTAAACTTACCGCGTCATCAGTCATCTGCCCGAAACTCTGACTGTTACCGGTTTCCGGAATTGTTACCTTTGATTTATTCAAGCCGAATCTGCTTTTTATTTCATTGATTCTTGACATTACGTTGTACATATCTTCTATCATAAATACCTCACATGTTTTGTAATTGACCATAAAATCCGGGTGAAAGTTTTTCACACTTACACCGTCATAGTATACCAGTACTCTCTTACATTTATGATTGTTACATTATCTTTTTATGATATAGTTTCTGGTTCATATCATCATTCTCTTTTGACATTTCTCTATTGAATTCATATTCATACTCTTCGAACTTCCGTTCCTTCAGCTTCTCTACAATTTTTTTTTCTCTTGAAGCTGCAACAAGTCTTTCCCTTATTCGGTCAACTTCCGGCTGCAGATCTTCTATTCTTCTCTCTGCCTCAATGATAGCCTTGCGTGCGACATCAGTGTACCTCATCATTGACATAACTTCTTCTGCTGAAAAAAATCCTTTTTTTATTCTCTCACTGTACTGAATTTCATATCTGCTTATTTTACTCCTGAGTTCTTCCTGAAGTATCCGTTCTTTATTCTGAAGGCTCAGGACTTTCATAAGCTCATTTTTAATCTCGGTTTCCCTTGCTTCTCTTATATCAAGAAGTCTCTGAAGAGTAAAACGAAACTTTTTCATTAGCTTCTACCTATCTCAGAACCTGGGCAAATGCCGGAGCCTTCGAAACCGTAGAGGGCGATTTAACCTTTGTCTCTTCAGGAATCATCATCGATATAAGTTTTTCCCTGATTGCTGCAAGATAATCCTGTTCGTAAATTCCCTGTTTAAGAAATATATTCATTTCATTGATCATGCTTATAGCCCTGTCAACAACCGGGTTTGCACCCCGTACATAACCGCCAAGATTAATGAGATCCTCAGCTTCGGTATAAGCCGCTAAAAGTTCCCTGAATGTATATGCAGCTTTAAGATGTTTTTCATCTACTACGTCCTTCATACATCTTGATACAGACGCAAGAATGTTCACAGCAGGATAATGGCCCCTGTTGGCAAATTTACGGTCAAGGACAATATGCCCGTCAAGGATACCCCTGGCAGCATCGGCAATCGGTTCGTTCATGTCATCGCCCTCTACAAGTACGCTGTAGAAGCCTGTTATGCTCCCTCCGGACGAGCTTGTTCCCGCTCTCTCGAGAAGTTTAGGCATCATGCTGAACACGGAAGGCGGATATCCCCTGGTTGCGGATGGTTCACCTGCAGCAAGTCCCACTTCACGCTGTGCCATTGCAAATCTTGTTACGGAATCCATAAGCAGGTTGACAGCCATTCCCTGATCACGGAAGTACTCTCCGATTGCATGAGCAAGGAAAGCGCCTCTAAGCCTTATCATCGGAGGCTGGTCTGATGTCGCCGCAACTACGATTGATCTCTTTAAACCTTCAGGGCCAAGTTCTTTTTCTACAAAATCTTTTACCTCACGCCCTCGCTCACCGATAAGCGCGATTACGTTTACATCTGCATCTGTATATCTTGCTATCATTCCGATAACTGTTGATTTTCCTACTCCCGAGCCGGCGAAAATACCTATCCTCTGCCCGCGGCCGACCGTTATAAGCGAATCTATCGATCTTATTCCAACTGACAGAGGTTCAGTTATTACCCTTCTATCAAGAGGATTGATCTCTTTTCCTTCAACCGGATACTTCACTTTTGTATAAATCTCGCCTTTACCATCAAGAGGTTTTCCCACACCGGAGATCACTCTCCCCATGAGTTCCTTCCCTACCGGAACCATAAGTGATGTTCCCACGGCATAAACCTCAGCGCCGGAAACCACGCCTTTCATGTCGCCGATCGGCATGAGAATTACCCTGTTCCTGTTGAATCCAACTACTTCCGCATAGAGATACTGGCTCGGTCCGGTTTTAATTTTACAGAGATCCCCGTACTTGACAGAAGGCCCGACAGATTCAATCGTCAGCCCCACTATTCTTTCCACAGTCCCTGTAAACTTTATTGTTTCAAGTTCATCAATCAGATCCTTGTATTTGGTAAGGACATCAACCTTTTCATGTGGAAGTATATTTATCAATATTATGTCTCCTCAGAGTATTAAAAACCGGGATGTTTTAAAAGTTATAATCATCCATTTGTGTCATTCCGGTTTTGCAGCTTCACATTCAAGCAAATACCGGAATCTCATAATAAACTTTTCATATGAGATACCGGCATTCCGTTTCACTGCAGCCGGTATGACAGGCACATAACTTTTTAAACACCCCTTCACAGCTTATAGCGTACTTGTGTTTCTTATCGCTTCTTCTATTGCATCAAGCTGAGTCGAGATACGCGCATCAATCGCACCAACATCAGTTTCAATGATACAGCCGCCTCTCTCAACCCGTGAATCTTCATAGATATTAACTTTCTTGAGAGATTCCATCATCTTAATAAGTTCATCTTTGTGCGCTGTAGTCATATCCAGATCCGCGAAGTTAACACGGATATCAATTCTGTCTCTGTCTTTAACGCGCTTGATCGCTTCTTTTATATTGTTAATTACAACTTCTCTTCTTTCTACAATTTCATCTTTAATGACTTTTCTTGCGATCATAAGAATCATCTCTGTCATCAGTTTTTCAGATGACTTGATAATATCATCCCTGATATCAACTGCAGTGGATACAATAGTTCCGAGCCTGTCTATAAGCCTCATTACCTCGGCCTGCCCCTCTTTGTACCCTTCTTCACGTCCCGCTTCATGGCCTTTCATATACGCGTCGTGTTCGATCTCTGAAACTTTCTTTTCCGCTTCGAGGATAATTTTTTCCGCTTCAAAATTGCTTCTTTCAACTTCACGCTCAGATTCTGAACTGTGACGTTCTTTCTCTATTTTTATCTGTTCCCGAACCTTTTCAAGCTCGGCGAATGCAACAGCTTTACCATCTTCCTCTATCTTGCGGGCTCTCTCCCTGGCCTGTTCGAGCATGAGCCTGACTTCTTCTTCAGTTTCACGCCTGTAGCGCTCAAGCTCAGCCTCCATCTCTTCAATAGAAGGCCCCTGATAGATATCAATAGGATTTCCGGCTTCATCCATTTCAAATTCATGATAGTCTTCTGTATCGATGAGATTCTTCTGGTATTTAGCCGGCAGCTCCACCTGTTTGACAGTTGTTATATGCTGGATCTCTCCGGGTTTAAACACTAACTTAGACAACTAGTTCCTCCTCACCTGTTCT
>Ga0116171_10000768_pt1 | contig 33393 bp, 29 predicted proteins | sample AD_JPNHW2_MetaG_FD_89798 | JGI IMG/M metagenome (GOLD analysis project Ga0116171, IMG submission 89798) | Active sludge microbial communities of municipal wastewater-treating anaerobic digesters from Japan - AD_JPNHW2_MetaG | ecosystem: Engineered > Bioreactor > Anaerobic > Digestate | place... | reverse complement strand
CCTTTTCCGGGTTTCACCCTTGCACCGAGTCCTTCGGCAATGCTCATTGCGGCAAGCGAATCGTCGCAGTATGAGGGATTTATTATTGTGGTTTCACCTGCTGTCAGCAGCGCGGCTGCAATAGCTCTCTGGGTCATGCTTTTTGATGCAGGAGCCTTTAATGTGCCGTTTATATTCGATGGAGCGACGGTTCTTTCCATATTAACTTTTATTTCTTATCTGATCCGTTGTGGTTCTTCATGTCTTCGTTCATTATCCTCATCTGGCGGTTAATGGATTCCTGGTGAACCGCTTTGAAGATAGTGTCGATAAGCTCCTCGCTGAGGCCTTTGCCTGTTCCCTTCACCATTGCCTTCCTTACAATCTCGTCCCAGCGGGCGCTTTGTAAGATAGTGATATTATTTTCTTTTTTATAATGTCCTATCTTCTCTGCCACTTTCATTCTTTTTTCAAGCAGGTCGATAAGATGATCATCATAGACATCTATCTGCTGGCGGAGCTCTCCAAGAACATCGAGTAACTTCGGATCGCTCGTTGAGGGACTCCTGAGGATGAGCCGTGTGAGCAGTTCATAAAGCTCAGAAGGTGTGACCTGCTGACTGGCATCGCTAAGGGCCTTCTCGGGATTGATATGCGATTCGATCATCAACCCGTCGAAGTTCAGGTCCATGGCTTTTTGTGAGATCTCATGGATATATTCACGTGCTCCCGCGATATGGCTGGGATCGCATATCAAAGGCAGGTCAGGAATACGGCGCCTCAGTTCTATCGGAAGCTGCCAGTTGGGCTGATTGCGGTATGTCGTCTTTTCAAATGTCGAGAATCCCCTGTGTACTGCTGCTATTCTTTTAATCCCTGCTTTTGCTATACGTTCTATAGCGCCTGTCCAGAGATCAATGTCGGGATTTATGGGATTCTTGATAAAAACCATTACATCAACACCTTTAAGGGCATCGGCTATCTCCTGTACTGTGAAAGGATTAACAGATGTCCTGGCGCCTATCCAAACCATGTCGATACCATATTTCAGTGCTTCATAAACATGTTTTTCATTGGCTACTTCGGTGCCGGTCATGAGCCCGGTTTCCTGCTTCACCTTGCGAAGCCATTTTAAGCCGCTCACCCCCACACCTTCAAAGGAATTTGGACGTGTACGCGGCTTCCATATCCCTGCGCGGTAAATGCTCACCTGTTTAAGCTTTAAAAGTTCACGCGCAGTTTCCATTACCTGCTCTTCGCTTTCAGCGCTGCAGGGACCGGCAATAAGAAAGGGCCTGCCGTTATATCCGTTCCAGTCCTTTATTGTTGATGTTTCGAGTTTGAGTACCATATAGTTGAGTTACGAGTGACTAGAGTTACGAGTGTTTAGTTAAGTATTTTACGTATTTTATTAGCTTCTACCATGAGTGATTTCAACCCATCAGTATCTTTTTTGGCAATGAGTTCCTTAAAAGTATTCATTTTCTCGATGTAGGTATCTATTGCTTCGATAATGTAATCGGCGTTTTCGGTAAAGATCGGTGCCCAGGTATCGCCATTACTCTTTGCAAGTCTTACCGTACTTTCAAAACCTCCACCGGCGAGTGTAAGGATGTTTTCCTCCTCCTGTTCTTTCTCGAGGACGCTGAGAGCCAGTGAAAAAGAGGTGATATGTGAGATGTGCGATACATACGCTACATGAACATCGTGCATTGCCGAGTTCATATAGGTGATCCTCATATTGAGAGTGCTGAGCATCTTCTCTATAACCGACAATGCATCGGTATCGGACAGCCCGGGATCGCATATTATAGCCTGTTTGTAATCAAAAAGTTTTCCGATCGCTGCCAGCGGACCTGAATATTCGGTTCCGGCCATCGGGTGTGCTGCCACAAATCTACCCCTGGCAGGATGATCTTTTGAGACTTCGGCAATACTTACTTTTGTTGACCCCATGTCGGCTACAACCTTGTCTGTCCCTGAAACCCTGTCGAGTATCACCGGCAGCAGCTGGCAGTTGATATTCACAGGAGTGCAAAGCAGAATGAGATCGCTTCTGTCGACTGCATTTTCGAGAGTGTCGGCTTCATCAATTATTCCACAGAGCTTTGCGATATTACTGTGCTGAAGATTTGAATCGACACCGATTATCGTGCCGGCAAATTTCCGTTTTCTCAGGTCGAGGGCCAGTGAGCCTCCGATTAGTCCGATTCCTATAATTGTGATTGTCATGGTTCTGGGTTCTGGGTACTGGGTACTAGGTTCTGGGTGCTGGGTGTTGGGTACTGGGTGCTGGGTACTGGGTTCTGGGTTCTGGGTTCTGGGTACTGGGTGCTGGGTTCTGGGTACTGGGTACTGGGTGCTGGGTGCTGGGTTCTTATTGGTTTTAAGGTCATTGCGATACCGCGACAGCGGGAGAAGTAATCTTCCTGTCTATCCTGTTTCTTGCTTCAATAAGAGTCTCTTCATCGGCACAAAGCGATATTCGTATAAACCTCTTACCGTTGCTGCCGAAGATAAAACCGGGCGTGATAAATACATGTGCCTCCCGGAGTATATCTTCCACAAACTCTTCACAGCTCGCTATCTGATCAGGTATTCTGCCCCAGAGAAAAAGTCCCGACTGTTTCTTATCGAAACTGCATCTGAGCATGTCCATAATTTCTTCGACGATTTTTCTTCTTCTCCGGTAAAGACTGTTCACCTGGTCGTACCATTCAGGAGGATTGGCAAGTGCTTCAGCAGCAGCCTCCTGCATTGCCCTGAACATACCAGAGTCCATGTTGCTTTTCACCTTAAGTATGGTGGATATATAATCGCGATGACCTGCAACCATACCAATCCTCCATCCTGCCATATTGTGTGATTTGCTGAGAGAGTTAAGCTCAAGAGCTGCTTCTTTGGCTCCATCGGAGGAAAGAATGCTCAGGTATTCATCGTTAAGAATGAAACTGTACGGATTGTCATTACATATTAATATATTATGCTTCTGTCCGAAAGCAACCACATCGTCATAAAATTTTTTAGTTGCCTTTGCGCCGGTTGGCATATTAGGATAGTTTATCCACATCAGTTTCACCCTGCTGATATCGCTTTTTTCAAGAGACTCCAGGTCGGGCATCCATCCATTTTTTTCGCAGAGATCGTATGTTCTTACAGTGCCACCGGCAAGCTTTGTAACCGACGAATAGGTAGGGTATCCCGGGTTGGGGATAAGTACCTCATCGCCTGGATCGACGAAGGCCATGGTTATGTGCATAATGCCCTCCTTGCTACCCATCAGCGGAAGGATCTCTCCTTCCGGATCGAGGTCAACTTTGAAATACTTTTTATACCAGCCTGCGAAGGCTTTCCGGAGAGCCGGTATCCCATTATAACTCTGGTAACCATGTCCAGTTGCCTTTGATGCTTCGCGATAAAGGCAGCTGACAGTGTTTTCTGACGGAGGCTGGTCGGGACTGCCGATGCCGAGGTTGATAATATCGGCTCCTGCCTTCTTCATTTCGTCGATCTGTCTCAGTTTTTGGGAGAAATAGTATTCCTGGACACTAAGAGTTCTCCCGGCGGGTTTAACTTTCATGAAGCTGTTCTCCTTTATTATATACACCAAGTACCTCGAGGTTAGTAGTATAATTATCGAGGATGTTTTTTATAAGCCCGATATCATGGTCGGGTTTTAGTTCAAGGTCGGCATAAAACAGGTACTCCCAGTCGCCGTTGAGCCGCGGCACCGACTGAATTTTTGAAAGGTTGATATCGAGTTCGGCGAGCCTTACCAGCACTGCTGCCAGTGAGCCCGGCTCGTGGCCGGTGGAAAAGCAGATAGATACTTTGTTCCCGTCGGTGCGTGCATTCTTAACATCACCTGCAATGACGAATCGTGTATAGTTTTTCTTGTAATTCTCAATACCCGGGGCAATAATTTCCAGTCCATATATTTCTGCCGCTGCCGCCGAGGCTATTGTAGCAACACCGGTAAGTTTATTCTCACCTATCAGCCTTGCGCTTCCTGCAGTGTCGTCTGCTTCAATAAGTGTAACACCTCTTAACCTGCTCAGGAAAGTCATACACTGTTCCAGAGCTATCGGGTGCGATCGTATTTCCCTTACCGACATAAGGGTTTGCCCGGGTAATGCCATCAGGTTCTGCCTGATCCTGAGGTTTATTTCACCTATGATCTTCATTCCCGATTCCCTGATGAGGGTATAATTTGAGAGGATACTTCCCGACCTGGCGTTTTCGATAGCCATTGCTGCAAAATCGGCTGCGCCATCACTGACCGCCATAAGTGTCTGGTCGAAAGTAGTGCAGGGGACTATCGTAATATCTTCATTGCTGAAAAATATTCTTGCGGCCACCTCGTGGAAACTGCCTTTCTCTCCCTGTATTGATATCCTCATAATATTAAAAAAAAAGTCCCCTTTCCCGGGGACCTTGCAATATCTTTAATTAAGTTATATACAACTTCCCCTTATTTCCTTTTATAGAAATAGAAGTAAAAATAAGCGGCAAACCAGTTGTATATTTTTCTCATCATTCTCACTGTATGGCTTACAAAAGTAATGTAATATTTAAATAATCAAAAAAAAGTAAGAATAATTATCTGTCTGCTTAAGGATATTAAGATTGTGATGCATGTCTTTTCTGAAGAACATCCTCGACCTCTTCCATGGTTACACCTTTTGTCTTAAAAAGGATCAGGAGGTGGTAAAGCAGGTCGGCGGCTTCGTTTTTAAACAGGTCGATATTGTCGTCTTTAGCTTCAATAATGAGTTCGACAGCTTCTTCACCCACTTTCTGAGCAGCCTTATTAATACCTTTCTTATAGATCCGGTTTGTATAAGAATCCTGAACATCATCTTTTATCCTCTGGTTGATTATCTGTTCCAGCTTATACAGGAATCCTTGGATATCTTCATTGCCGAAGCATGATATAGAGCCTGTATGGCATACCGGCCCGGCCGGATCAGCTTTTATCAGCAGGGCATCGCTGTCGCAATCTGTTTTGATATCCTTGACATACAGGTAGTTGCCTGAAGTCTCGCCCTTTGTCCAGAGCCTGTTCCTGCTTCTTGAGAAGAATGTCACTTTTCCCTCTTCCTTAGTTTTCTCCAGAGCTTCTTCATTCATAAAGCCGACCATCAGCACCTGGAGGGTTATATTATCCTGTATAACTACCGGCACGAGTCCGCCGGCTTTGTTGAAATCTATGTTTTCCATAATCTTGTTCTCTGTGTCACAAATGTTATTGCCTGACTGCAATTTTTTCATTACTTAAATATTTTTTTAATTGCCGGATATCAATTTCACCGTAATGAAAGATACTCGCTGCCAGTGCCGCGCTGCACCCTGTGCTGTAGAATACTTCCCTGAAGTGTTCCATTGTTCCTGCGCCGCCCGAAGCGATCACCGGGATACCTACATGCCTGCATACATCGCCTGTTATGTCGATGGCAAAGCCCTCTTTCGTACCGTCGTTGTTCATTGATGTGAGGAGTATCTCACCTGCACCCAGCGATGCTACCCTCTTCGTCCAGTCAAGTGTCCGGTGACGTGTAGGTGTTCGTCCCCCGTCTATAAAGACCATCCAGTCATTGTCGATGTACCTGGTGTCGACAGCAACGACAACACACTGACTGCCGAATTCACCGGCAATCTCGCTGATGAGTTCCGGCCGCCGCACAACAGCTGAATTAACCGTTATCTTGTCGGCGCCTGCCCCGAGCATCATTGAAACATCCTCCAGTCTGTGGATACCTCCTCCTACGGTGAAAGGAATATTTATCGTTGCGGCAATCCTTTCGACCAGGTTGGCAAGAGCCTGGCGTTTCTCGATGGTGGCTGTAATGTCGAGGAAAACGAGTTCATCAGCACCCTGGCCGGCATAGATCTTTGCCAGTTCCACAGGATCTCCTGCATCTTTCAGGTCGACGAAATTTACTCCCTTTACAGTTCGTCCGTCTCTTATATCGAGACATGGTATTATCCTTCTTTTCAGCATAGATCCCTGAGTTCCTTTAGTTTTATCTTCCCTTCATATATGGCCTTGCCAATGATAACTCCCTCGCAGCCGGCTTCGCGTACCGCTTCAATATCGCCTGCAGATGCAATTCCTCCGCTGGCTATAAGGCTTATCTTTACCTTACCCGATATCTCCCTGTATAGTTCTGTTGCCGGGCCGGCAAGCATACCATCTTTTTCTATGTCGGTGCATATCACATATTCTATTCCTGCGCTTTGATACCTTGTAATAAACTCAGTAACATCTTCTTCGGATTCTTCTTCCCAGCCGTTAAGTGATATCTTCCTGTTTACAGAATCGGCTCCGAGAATAATCTTTTCTCTGCCATGTTTCTCTATCCATCGGAAAACCGTTTCGGGGGATGTTACCGCAATGCTTCCGGCAGTCACCTGCAGCGCTCCTGATGCAAAGGCGATCTTAAGGTCATGGTCAGTTCTGACACCTCCTCCGAAGTCGATTTTCAGATCAGTCCGCGTGGCAATTTTTTCAAGGATCCTGTAATTGGTGATCATCTTCCTTCGTGCCCCGTCGAGATCGACCACATGAAGATATTTCAGGCCGTTATCTTCAATTTCCCTGGCTGCATCGACAGGATCCTCGTTATAAATCTTCTGTGACGAGAAGTCGCCGCGGGTAAGCCTTACGCACCTGCCGTTGAGTATGTCGAGAGCTGCAATTATTCTCATAATTCCAGGAAGTTTCTAAGTATCCTTTCACCTGTAGCTGCCGATTTCTCGGGATGGAACTGTGTGGCATAGAAGTTATTATACTGCATTGCCGCACTGAATGGCAGTATATAGTCGCAAACTGCTGTGGTGCATGAACCTATCTCCGGATAATAGCTGTGAACATAGTAAACATTATCGTCAGCGGCGATTCCCTGGAAAAGAGGTCCTTTCAGTGAAAAGAAGTTATTCCAGCCCATATGAGGGACTGTATCGACCTGCGGAAACAGTCTTACATCCGTATCAAAGATCCCTAGGCAGCTGGTGTTGCCTTCTTCAGAAAACCTGCACATCAGCTGTTGTCCAAGACAAATTCCGAGAAGTGGTTGCGTAAGCGAGACTATCAGCTTGTCGAGTTCCTTTTCGCGGAGGTATTTCATTGCTGAGGCAGCTTCACCGACACCCGGAAAGATAACCTTATCGGCACTTTTTATCTCATTCTTATCATCCGTAATGACACTATCGTAGCCAAGCCTTCCCAGTGCATTCTGCACCGACCTGATATTCCCTGCATTATATTTAATGATTGCTATCATATTGTTCCCTTGGTTGATGGCATTGAAAAATTGCCGGTTCTCTGCACAGCGGCTCTCAGGCTTCGTGCGAATGCTTTGAATATGGCTTCAATCTTGTGATGTTCATTTTGTCCGTCGCCCTTTATATTAAGGTTGCATTTTGCGTTGTCGCTGAATGACTTGAAGAAGTGAAAGAACATTTCTGTCGGCATCTCACCGATCCTCTCAGCTTTGAAGACAGCATCCCATACCAGCCAGGGTCTTCCCCCCAGGTCGACTGCTACCTGTGCAAGGCAGTCATCCATCGGAAGGACAAAGCTGTAACGTTCGATTCCCTTTCTGCTCCCGAGTGCTTTATTAAATGCATCTCCCAGGGTAAGAGCGAGATCTTCGATAATATGATGCCCGTTGTCGCCCTTATCGCCTTTTGCATCGATGAAAATGTCGAAGTTACCATGTCGGGAGACCTGGTCGAGCATGTGGTCGAAGAAGCTGATACCCGTACTTATGGTGCTCTTTCCGCTGCCGTCGAGATTGATAGTCAGGCTGATATCCGTCTCGCCTGTTTTTCTTTTAAGAGATGCAGTTCTCGGCTTTGACCGCAGGTAATTGCATATTTCATTCCAGTCGGTTGATGAAAGTTCGGACTCTTCATTTGCTGTGGTACTGAAGAAAATTGATCTGCAGCCAATATTTTCAGCCAGTTTAACATCTGTATGCCTGTCGCCGATCACAAAAGAGCTTTGCAGATCGATCCCCGAGGCCAGGTATTTCACGAGCATTGCTGTTCCCGGTTTCCGTGAAGGGGAGTTATCGCCGGGCAGGCTCCTGTCGATAAATACTTCTGCAAATTCAACTCCTTCATCTTTAAGTATCTGAAGCATAAGATTGTGCCATGGCCAGAATGCCTCTTCGGGAAAAGAGTCCGTGCCCAGGCCATCCTGGTTGGTAACCATAACCAGTTCATAGTCTGTTTCCCTCGCAATCCGGGAGAGGCCTGTAATTGCACCCGGGAGGAATCTGAATTTTTCCAGGCTGTCAACCTGCTCATCCGCCGGTTCGGAGAGGATTGTCCCGTCGCGGTCGATGAAAAGAACCTTTTTCATAATCTGAAATCCTTTAAAGCATTAAGCAAATTATTGTTTTCCTTCCTTGTGCCAATAGTGATCCTGATGCAGTTCTTCGCTACACTGTTACGGTTCCTGACAATGATTTTCCTAGCAGAAAGAAAATCATATACAGCATCGGCATCAGCTGTCTGTATCAGCAGAAAGTTGGCTTCCGACGGCCAGATCCTTTTCACAACAGGCAGTCTGGCAAGTTCTCCGGTCATCCTGTTACGTTCCGATTTTATCTTCCTCACCTGTCCTTTCAGGTAACCCTTGCCGGCAATCCTCCTCAAAACCGTTTGCTGGTTTATGGTACTGATATTATATGGAGGTTTTATTTTATTGAAGTATGAAATTATGCTCTCTGAGGCAAAGGCTATTCCTACGCGTACCGACGCCAGGCCAAAAGCTTTACTGAATGTATGCATCACAACCAGGTTAGGAAATCTCTCCAGGGAATCTTTAAAGGATGGTTTATCCGAAAAATCGATATAGGCTTCATCGATGACCACAATACCCTGGAAGGAGGTCATGATTGTTTCGACAGCCGACCTGTCCATACAGTTGCCTGTCGGATTGTTCGGCGAGCAGATAAATACAATCTTCACTGAACTACCCGACAGCAGGGGGATTACTTTCTTCAGATCGATATTATAGTTTTCGTCGAGGCTGACGGTGATCATTTCCACATCATTCACTGCGGCTGAAACGCTGTACATCCCGTATGATGGAGAGAAAGTGAGCGCCTTGTCTTTACCTGGTGTACAGAATATTCTGAAACAAAGGTCGATAATTTCGTCGCTGCCATTGCCGAGGAATATTTTCTTCTCCGGTATTCCTTTAATTATGCTGACGGCTCTTTTCAGATCACTCTGATAGGGGTCGGGATAACGGTTGAGCGGTCCGAAGGGATTTTCATTTGCATCGAGGAAGATGCCATCGCTGCCCTTATACTCATCGCGTGCGCAGGAGTAGGGGGTAAGCTCCAGAATGTTCTTCCTGACAAGCTTATCGGTATCAGTCATTTTTAATGCTTTTTAGTCTTATTGTAACGGCATTCTTATGTCCTTCGAGGCCTTCAGCCTGTGCAAGTATTTCAACAGCGGGGCCGAGGTTCATGATACCCTTTGCGGTGAGCTCCTGGAATGTTATTTTTTTCACAAAGCTGTCAACCGATACTCCGCTGAATGTTTTTGCAAAGCCATTTGTAGGAAGGGTGTGGTTTGGTCCTGAAGCATAGTCGCCGGCGCTCTCACAGCTGAAGCTGCCCAGAAACACTGATCCTGCATTGATGACCTTATCAGCCAGAAGATCGGCGTTTTTTGTATTTATGATAAGATGTTCCGGTGCATACGTGTTACTGAATTCGATGCATTCATCGAGGTTGTTCAGAAGAATGGCGAGGCTGTTCAGCAGTGAATGACCGGCGATGCTTTTTCGCGGCAGGGACTGAAGCTGAGTGTCAACCTCCCTCTTTACCTTATTCAATAAACTACTGCTGTCGGAGACAAGTACCACCTGGCTGTCGGGTCCGTGTTCAGCCTGTGAGAGAAGGTCGGCTGCAATAAAAGCAGGATTTGCTGATTCATCTGCAATTACGAGTACCTCGCTTGGACCGGCAGGCATATCGATTGCCACGCCCTCTGACTGAACGATCTCCTTGGCCCTGGTGACGTACTGGTTTCCCGGACCAAATATCTTGTCGACTTTTGGTATCGTTTCAGTACCATAGGCCATTGCTCCCACAGCCTGGGCTCCTCCCGCCTTGAAAATTTCTTTTATGCCGCAGATGCCGGCGCTATACAGCAGAACGGGGCTTACCTTCCCGGTTTGGTCAGGAGGAGTACATATTATAATCCTCCTGCACCCTGCGATAGATGCAGGTACAGCCAGCATGAGAACTGTCGAGAACAATGGTGCGCTTCCTCCGGGAATGTAGAGCCCTGTTTTTTCGACAGGTACATTTTTCCTCCAGCAGCGTACACCTGCCACCGTTTCGACGATCTCCGTTTTACAAACCTGGGCTTTATGGAAAACCTCAATATTGTTCTTAGCTATTCCGATAGCTATTTTGAGGCTCTCAGGCACCAGGCGTTCAGCTTCTTCTATTTCCTCAGGAGAGACGCGAAGATCACCGGTCTCAACCTTGTCGAATTGTTTTGAATAGTCACGTAATGCTTTGTCGCCTTCTATCCTGACCCTGTTGAGTATTGCCCTGACAGGCTTCTCAATATTGGGAATATCAAGAAGTGGACGCTTGCATAATGCTGACCATGAATCTTTTGGAGGAAGAATGATATTTTCCATCATAGTATCATTTTTTCGATTGGTATAACAAGAATTCCTTCAGCTCCTGCCTTTTTGAGCTGGTTGATCCTTTCCCAGAACTCATCTTCACGTACCACTGAGTGAAGGCTGCACCATCCTTTTTCTGCCAGGGGCAGCACTGTGGGGCTCTTCATGCCGGGAAGAATTCTGCAAATCTCTTTTATGGCTGATTCAGGGGCATTCAGCAATATGTATTTATTTTCGCCGGCACATTTCACTGACCTGATCCTGAACAGGAGCTTATCAAGTATTTCTTTCTTTTCTTCAGAAAGCCTGCTGCCTGCAATAATCACAGCCTGGCTTTTCAGAATAGATGTCACTTCGCGAAGGCCGTTAGTGAGAAGCGTGGATCCTGAGCTGACAATGTCGCATACTGCATCGGCCAGACCAATTCCCGGAGCTATCTCGACGCTTCCGCTTATCTCCTCTATTTCGGCTCTTATATTGTTTTTCCTGAAATATTCCGATAGAAGACGGGGGTAGCTGGTGGCCACTCTCCTGTTGTTAAAATATTCCGGTCCCGTATAGCTTTCCTCTTTCGGGATGGCCAGACTAAGCCTGCAATGGGCGAAACCAAGCTGTTCGATGATCTCCACATCTTTGTTCTTTTCATAAACCATATTTTCGCCCAGGATACCGATATCGGCGACCTGCTGCTCGACATACTGAGGAATGTCATCGTCGCGGAGAAAGAGAATTTCCACGGGAAAGTTGACCGACCTGGCCTTCAGCACTCCGGTACCGTTTGAGAATTTTATTCCGCATTCTTCAAGAAGCTTACGGGAATTCTCACTTAACCGTCCGCTTTTCTGAATAGCAATCTTAAGTTCATTCATCTCTTACAAATTAAAAAACCCGCCTGACTGCTCAGACGGGTTGTGATATTCTTTTTAGCCATGAAAACCATTATCACCTCGCCTGAGAGCAAGAATGAGAATGGTGATGCTGTGAAAAATTAATATACATTTCTTTATAAAATTCAGGCAAATATAGTAAATATTTAATAATTGCAAGAAAATCCTCTCTGTTTATGATAAAAATCTTTTAAAGGGTAAGCAATGAGGCACATCACATCAACCGGAACAGATTAATCCATTATCTTTGAAATAGTAAAGCTTTAGTATTATTATCATTATGGAATATGCCGTTATAGGGCTGCTCATTTTATTGAATGGATTTTTTGCCTTATCGGAAATTGCACTGGTTTCTAGCAAGAGATCCAGGCTTGAACAACTTAAGCAGGAGGGAGTCAGGGGATCTGCTACTGCTCTTAAGCTGCATGGAAACTCTGAAAATTTCCTTTCGGCAATACAGGTAGGAATTACCCTTATCAGTATTTTTAACGGTGTATACGGGGGACTGAGCATCGCTGAAGATTTTATCCCTTTCTTCCAGAGATTTGACGCATTGTATGAATATGCAAATGAGATAGCCCTGGTGCTTACTGTTCTGCTTATAACTTTCTTTTCTATACTGATAGGAGAGCTGGTTCCGAAAACAATCGCATTGACAAATCCTGAGCGGATTGCCTCACGGATTGCCCCTTCCATTCATATCTTTTCTATGATCTTTTATCCTGTTGTGCGATTCCTGTCATTCTGTACATCGCTGATAAACAGGATACTGGGTATCAGGAAACAGGTTTATTCCGTAACTGAAGGCGAGCTGAGGCACATGCTAAAGATAGCATCGCGGGAAGGTGTGATAGAAAAGGATCAGAATATCATACACCAGAGAGTTTTTTATTTTTCCGATAAGAAAGCAAGGCATATAATGACCCACAGGATGGATGTGGAGTGGTTAGATATTAATCAGCCCTACGACAAGATCAGGGAAGATATCCTCGCGTGCAGGCACAGCAGGATCATCTGCTCATCGGGCGCCCTCGACGATTTTAAAGGATTCATCAGCGTTAAGGAATTCCTGGCAAAGGATACTGAAAAAAGATTTGATCCATCAATGATAACGGATCCGGTGATAGTCCCGGAAAGCGCTGATGCACAAAAGGTGCTTACTCTCTTTAAGCAGAAGGCTGTTCATTTCTGCATTGTGGTTAATGAATTCGGAAGCCTTGAAGGCATCATAACACCCCATGATATTCTCGAGAACCTTACAGGCGATATGCCCGAAGACGGAGAGCAATATGAACCCGACATCTTTGTGCGCGACGATAAATCGTATCTTGTGAACGGTGACTCGCCGGTGGAAATACTCGACGGGATAATTGATAACCATATCACCGACCTCGACGATGTAGAGTATTCAACAGTAGCCGGATTCGTGCTCGAACAGCTCAGAAGAGTGCCCAGGATTGGAGATAAATTCGATTATAAGGGATATAGTATTGAAGTTGTGGATATAGACGGGAACAGGATTGATAAGATCCTGATTAAGAAAAACTAAAACATGACTGAAATGAAGAAATATCTTTGTCTGAAAAAAACGGCCTGCATTTTTATGATGCTGCAATGGAGCCTGCTGTCATTTCCGCAAGGTATGGTGATCAATCATAATTGTGTGCAGATCAGGCAGATACCCGAGTCAGCAATACTAGCCGCAAAGCAAAACCTGCATATTGCATACGGACATACTTCACACGGAAGCCAGCTTACGACAGGGATGACAGGAATGGTAGCATTCATGAACGGACTAGGCTATCCTAACAACCTGTACGCGTGGAACAACGGGGGGACCAGCGGAGCCCTCGACCTTCACGATTATGCCATGGGAGGTGATGTCGGTTATTATCCCGACTGGGTGAACAACACCCGGACATACCTGGGAACTCCGAATAGCACCACAGGCAGGGGCACCGGTGCAAATGCCGATGTGAATGTAATAATCTGGTCGTGGTGCGGCCAGGTTACATCAAAGTATGTGGCCGGTACCCTGAACAGTGAATATCTTGCACCAATGACGCAGCTTGAAGCTGACTACCCGGGCATAAAATTTATTTATATGACCGGTCATCTCGACCATTCTGCCGATGCCAGTAACAAGGCAGCAAACCAGATGATCAGGGATTATTGTGCAACCAACAATAAGATATTATACGACTTTGCTGATATAGAAAGCTATAATCCCGACAAAGCATTTTTCCAGTATGCCGGCGACGACTGCAGTTATTACTCTCCAACCGGTACATTGCTTGGCAACTGGGCAACGGAATGGCAGAATACCCATACTGAGAACAGTGACTGGTACAGCTGCAGCTCGGCACACTCACAGCCTCTCAATGCAAACCAGAAAGCTTATGGAGCATGGTGGCTCTGGGCACGTCTGGCTGGCTGGGACGGATCGGCCACAGGTGTCAATGATGTCACACGGAACTCCAATCCGGTAACTGCCTACCCTAATCCATCAGACGGGATATTTACTTTAAAGTCAGTTGATAACCAGGATTATTCAGTTGAGATTTATAATATAATAGGTAATAAGGTATATACCGCCTCCGATATCTCATCGTCAGCATCTGAAGTAATCGATCTTTCGGGTCAGCCGAAAGGATTATACCTGCTGAAAATAAAAGGGAGCTCCAAAAGCTTCGTTGAGAAGATCATAATACGGTAATCACCAATATTCTTCGATGAAAGCAATCGGCAATACCCCGCTTATCAGACTCGAACATCTCTGTGAACCGGGATCAGCAGATATTTTTGTAAAATTTGAAGGTGCAAATCCGACCGGCAGCATGAAAGACAGGATGGCGTTGTCGATGATCGAGGGTGCCGAAAAGAGAGGCCTTCTTAAGCCCGGGGGTGTGTGGTGGAATATACCTGAGGAAGCACCGGCAGTTCGCTGGCTATGGTTTGTGCATTTAAAGGTTATAAAGCACATTTTGTCTCATCCGATGCTTTTGCTGAAGAGAAACTACAAACAATGAGAGCTTTTGGTGCTGAGCTCGATATTATTAAATCGGCCGACGGCCTTATAACTGCAAAACTTATCGATTCGCTTGTTGAAAGAGCCCGTGAGCTTAGTCTCAGGCCTAATACCTTCTGGACCGACCAGTTCAATAATAGAGATAACAGGCTTGCATATCATAAGATGGCACATGAGATACTGGAGGTTCTTGGTTATGATATCGATGAGTTCATCCAGGGTGTAGGCACCGGAGGCAGCTTCTCGGGTAACGCAGAAGTATTCAGGAAAGAGATACCAGGCATCAGGTGTATTGCTATCGAACCTTTTAATGTCCGTTCGCTTTCAGGAGGAGATATTTCAGGTACACATAAATTAGAAGGTATCGGGGCTGGCTTCGTTCCTTCAATATGCCGGCTCGACCTTGCTGATGAAATTGTACCAGTGACCGACAGTGATGCATACGAAACCGCAAGGAGGCTGGCGCGTGAAGAAGGGATTTTTGGCGGCACAACTTCCGGTGCTAACGTGTGGACGGCGTTGCAGAGGGCAAAGAAAATCGGACCGGGGAAAAAGATTGTTACTATTATCTGCGATTCAGGGCTTAAATATCTCGACGGTGATCTCTACAGGTAATTTTTTTGTTCTTGCCTGCAAGCAGCCATGTCGTTATTTTTCCGGAATTAAAGTATTATTACAAAATATTCAGTAATCCGGCTTGCGATGTTAACAGATATAATTCTCCTCCTCCTGGGCTTCGGCCTTCTTATCATAGGTGCAAACTGGCTCGTCGATGGTTCTTCAGCACTGGCAAGAAAATTCAGGGTCTCCGACCTGGCAATAGGACTGACCGTTGTTGCATTCGGAACCTCGGCGCCGGAGCTGGTCGTTAACCTTTTTGCAGCTGCACAGGGACATCACGACATTGTTTTCGGGAATATTCTCGGGAGCAACAACTTCAACATCTTTGTAATACTGGGTATTGCAGGCCTCATAACCCCGCTGGCGGTGAAATCGAGTACGGTCTGGAAAGAGATACCAATATCACTGGGAGCCCTCCTGATTCTCTTCCTGATGGCAAATGATTTTATACTGAAGGGCAGTAACGTAGTGTCGCGCATAGATGGGATCCTTCTTTTAGTTTGCCTGGTGGCATTCCTTTATTATGTGTTCCGTCAGCTCAGAACAGAGGGTGAAGAGCATCACGAGCATAAACACATTTCTGTTCCGGTGATGACCGGGTTAATACTATTTGGTCTTGCTGGCCTTATTGCCGGGGGGAGGCTTGTTGTAGTCAATGCGGTAGATCTTGCACAGGACATGGGTGTGAGCGAAAAGATTATAGCGCTTACAATCGTTGCTGCCGGGACATCGCTTCCGGAGCTCGTCACTTCTGTCATTGCAGGGATCAAGAAGAATAACGATATAGCGATAGGCAATATAATCGGATCGAATATTTTCAACATATTTTTTATTCTTGGTATCAGCGCAGCGATCAGGCCTCAGGAGTTCGATCCATCATTTAATTCAGATATACTGATGGTTGCGCTGGGAACTATCTTCCTCTTCCTGGCTATGTTCCTTGGCAAGAGGCACAAGCTCGACAGATGGGAGGCAGGAGTACTCCTGATAATTTATATCGGGTATACTCTTCTGCTCATAAAAGGAGAGGCTTAGAAACCAGAGATCGTGGCTGAGATCCAGTCGCCTACCTGTGATGTCGACCTGGCATTGCTCCTGTTAAGATCTTCTGTTACAAAATCATTCTCAATCGATTGTTCAACAGCCCTGCGGATCGCCACGGCCTCTTCCTTCAGCCTGAAAGCATAATCGAACATCATTGCTGCCGAAAGGATAGTGCCTAAAGGATTTGCAATATTCTTTCCGGCAGCCTGAGGGTACGAACCATGGATAGGTTCGAAGACTGAAGTATGAAGACCGATGGAGGCTGATGGCAGTAATCCCAGCGATCCTGTTATAACACTTGCCTCATCAGACAGGATGTCGCCGAACATATTCTCTGTAACAATTACATCAAAGCGTCCAGGGTTCTGTATAAGCTGCATGGCGGCGTTATCAACAAACAGAAAATCCATTTCAACAGCAGGGAATTTCTTTGCTGTCTCAGTTGCCGTTTCACGCCAGAGCCTCGATGTGGCAAGAACATTGGCTTTATCGACAACAGTGACTTTCTTTCGTCGCAGCAATGCATACTCACAGGCGAGATGGACAATCCTCTCTATCTCAGATCTACTGTAAACACATGTGTCATAAGCTGTTGTACCATCTTCCGATCTGCCCTGCGGTCTCCCGAAATAAATGCCCCCGGTGAGTTCCCTGATCATAAGAATGTCGACACCGCTGACAATTTCTTTCTTCAGGGGCGATTTACCGGTAAGAGAAGAGAAAGTTGTTACAGGCCTTACATTTGCATAAAGTCCCAGCTCCTTTCGCATGGCAAGAAGCCCTTGTTCCGGACGAACCTTTGCAGCAGGGTTATTGTCATATTTCGGATCACCTATGGCTCCGAACAATACAGCATCAGACGACTTGCAAAGCTCCAGTGTCTCAGCAGGAAGAGGAGAGCCGGTATTGTCAATCGCCGCTGCACCAATTAGTCCCTTTCTGAAATCAAAAGTGTGTCCGTACTTCTTTCCTGCAGCTGATACCACTTTTAAAGCCTGTTCAATTATCTCAGGACCAATCCCGTCGCCCGGGAGTACTGCTATTTTAAAGTTCATTGCCTGTGTTTATTAATAGGTTTCCGTTTATTTTCAGTTCACTGTTTTCTATAATATTAAGCATCTTTTCTGTGGCCTTAATGGCCGATTCGGTCTGGTCAGCATCAAGTCCTTTTGTTTTGAATTCTTTCATTCCGAAGCTCCATGTTATCACTGTTTCGACTAGTGCATCCGTTTTTCCACCGGGAGGGATGGATACTTCATAATCAGTAAGCAGTGGAAGTTCTTTCCCGAGCCTGTCGTAGATTATCCGCAGCGCTCTCATAAATGCATCATACTGACCATCGCCGGATGATGTCTCCTGGTACAGATTGCCGTCAATCTCTATCTGAACACTTGCAAAAGGTTTCAGTCCGAATGACAGCGACAGGGAATAGTTCTTGATGAAGATCTTGTAGTCGGATGTGTCAGAGCCCAGCACATCGGAAATAATGAATGGTAGATCTTCGGTTGTTACGCTCTCTTTTTTATCGCCGAGTTCAATGACCCTCTCGGTTATCTTTTCAATAGAATCGGCACCCAGTGAGAGTCCAAATTCTTCGAGGTTCTTCCTGATTGTAGCCTTACCCGATTGTTTACCCAGGGCATACTTCCTTTTTCTTCCGAAGCGCTCAGGAAGAAGGTTATTAAAGTACAGGTTATCCTTGCTGTCGCCATCGGCATGAACACCGGAAGTCTGGGTAAATACATTCTCACCTATCAGAGGTTTGTTAACAGGAATACGGATACCGCTGAAGGTTTCAACTATCCTGCTGGCCTTTGTGATCTCAAATTCATTCACTCCTGTTTCTGCGCCAAGCTGATCGCGCAACACACCTATTACACTCGACAGCGGAGCATTACCGGCACGTTCACCGAGGCCGTTTATTGTTGTGTGAATGCCCCTGACACCAGCTTTGACGGCTGCGAAAACATTTGCCACAGCAAGATCGTAGTCGTTGTGAGGATGAAAATCAAAGTGCAGCGAAGGATACCTGTCAATCATCTTTTTACAGAAAGAAAATGTCTGGTCGGGATTAAGAATGCCGAGAGTATCAGGAAGCATGAACCTCCCGATCTTTTCATTCTTAAGGGAGTCGATCATAAACAACACATATTCTTCTGAATGAAGCATTCCGTTCGACCAGTCTTCGAAATATATGTTTGTCTCCATATCCATCGATTCAGCCTTCCGGATGATCTCTCGGATATCCTCAATATGCTTCTCAGGTGTTTTACGGAGTTGTTTTTCGAGGTGGCGCAGGGAGCCTTTGCAGAGAAGGTTTATTACTTTTCCCCCTGCTTCATTTATCCATCTCAGCGATATATCGCCGTCGACAAAGCCGAGAACCTCTATCTTCCTGTGAAGGTTATTATGACGTGCCCAGGCTGTTATCTGTTTAATAGCTTCAAACTCTCCTGAAGATACCCTCGCTGAAGCAACCTCTATCCGGTCGACTTTAAGATCTTTCAGCAGAAGCCTTGCTATATGAAGCTTCTCCTGCGGCTTATAAGAGACGCCTTGTGTCTGCTCCCCGTCGCGGAGAGTGGTATCCATTATCTCTATTCTCATCGTTTAAGCGTGTTTCTGAATTCATAGGCGGTAATCATCTCTTTTATTCCAAGCAGATAATCGATATCGTCGAGCCCTTTCATCAGACACTCCTTCTTGTAAGGATTAATTTCAAACCTTATATATTCATCATCAGGGACTATTGAGAATAGCTGTTCATTAAGGTCGATCCTTACTTTTGTTTCAGGATCACGGCTAATTCTTTCCTGGAGCCTGGCAAGATAATCTTCCGGGACGACTACAGGAAGAAGGCCGTTGTTCAGAGCATTATTCCTGAATATGTCGGCAAAGAAGCTTGATACTACCGCCCTGAAGCCATAATCATAGATAGCCCAGACAGCATGTTCACGGCTTGAACCGCAGCCGAAGTTCCTGCCGGCGACGAGCACCTGGCCTCCATATACAGGATTATTCAGAACGAACGACTCAGTCCTGTTCCCCTGTTTGTCGTAGCGCCAGTCGCGGAACAGGTTTTCCCCGAAGCCGGAACGTGTGGTGGCGCTCAGGAAGCGTGCAGGGATTATCTGGTCAGTATCTATATTCTCAAATGGCAGGGGAACACATTTCGATTCCAGTATTCCGAATTTATCTCTTTGCATTGTGAATGTTTTATTGTTAGTCATTTAACAGTTCCCTGGGGTCTGTTATTCGTCCGGTTACTGCTGCAGCGGCAGCTGTAAGAGGGCTGGCAAGAATTGTTCTTGACCCTGGGCCTTGTCTTCCCTCGAAGTTTCTGTTCGATGTCGACACTGCGTACTTTCCCGGAGGTATCTTATCATCATTCATGGCAAGACACGATGAGCATCCTGGCTGCCTCAGCTCAAAGCCTGCGGTAGCGAGTATCTCTGCAATACCCTCACTGACAGCCTGCTGCTCCACACGTTTTGATCCCGGTACGATAAGGGCTGTGACACCCGGAGCTTTTCTTCTTCCTTTTACAACAGATGCAAACGCCCTGAGATCTTCTATGCGTCCATTGGTGCAGCTTCCGACGAATACATAATCGACCGGATGACCGAGGAGCTTCATCCCGGGCATGAACCCCATATATTCGAGCGACCTGATGAATGAGTCGTTGTTTGCTGTGTCAGGAATCGATCCGTCGACAGCCATACCCATTCCCGGGTTGGTTCCGTAGGTGATCATCGGCTTTATTGAGGAGGCGTCAAATTCCAGCTCGCGGTCGAAATGTGCACCATCATCACTTTTCAGAACTCTCCACCTGAGCAGCATCGACTTGAAATCATGACGGTCTGCCACAGCGGGTATCTTATTCAGATATTCGTAGGTTGTATGGTCAGGTGCTATGAGCCCACCCCGTGCGCCCATCTCTATGCTCATATTGCAGACAGTCATTCTTTCGTCCATGCTCAACGAGGTAATGGCATTACCGGCATATTCAACAAAATAACCTGTCGCTCCACCTGTTGTGACTTGCGAGATAACATATAATATAAGGTCCTTGGCTGTCACTCCCTTTCCGGGACGGCCTGTGAGCCTGATCCTCATGGTGGCCGGTTTAGTCTGTATGATACACTGGGCCGCGAGGACCATTTCCACTTCGCTGGTACCGACACCAAATGCAACAGTCCCGAAGGCTCCGTGTGTCGAAGTGTGACTGTCGCCGCACACTATAGTCATCCCCGGAAGTGTGTATCCGAGTTCGGGGCCTGTCACATGGACAATACCGTTTTTGGGATGACCGATGCCAAAGTACTCTATACCGAACTGCCTGCAGTTTTCTTCAAGCTTCCTTACCTGGTTTCGCGATAGCTCATCCCTGATCGGAAGATTCTGCTCGATTGTCGGGATATTGTGATCGGCTGTGGCCAGTGTTCTTGATGGTCTGAAGACAGGTATGCCTCTTGCCCTCAGGCCTTCAAAAGCCTGCGGACTGGTTACCTCATGAATAAAGTGCTGATCGATATACAAAACATCCGGTCCATTTTCTATTGAGCGAACTACATGGCTGTCCCAGATCTTTTCAAATAGTGTTTTCGGTGTCATAATAACTTTTCTCTTCAATTTCACTCCCTTCCCTTATTTTTTAAGTGAAGGGTTGGGAAAGGTTTAAGATTTTCTATTTTATCTTGGAAATAGCATCAATAAATGCTTCTACTGAAGCGGTTACGATATCTGTGTTTGTACCGAAGCCGTAATATATACTGCCCTTGTGTTCGACCTGTACATGTACTTTACCGAGGTCGTCGCTTCCCTTGGTTATTGCCTGTATCAGGAACTCCTCGAGATGAACGGTCTTGCTTATCAGATGCTTGACCGCAGTAAAGGCAGCGTCGATAGGCCCGTTTCCCGATGATGTTGAAGTGTGAACCTCCCCATTGATCATGATTCCTACGGTAGCTACCGGAATGGCTGATTTTCCGCAGGTGACCTGTAATAATTCAAGTTTCAGTGCTTTTTCACCCTGTGCAACTTCTCCCATCAGGATACGTATATCCTCATCATTGATCTCTTTCTTTTTGTCGGCCAGCAGCAGGAACCTGTGGTATATCTCATCAAGTTCTTCCTTTCCGGGAGTGAATCCCAGCAGTTCAAGCCTGTGGTTCAAGGCCGCCCTTCCGCTCCTGGCAGTAAGTATTATTGACGATTCGCGGATACCTACTTCAAGAGGATCGATTATCTCATAATTCTCCCTCATTTTAAGTACGCCATCCTGGTGTATACCCGAAGAGTGCGCAAAGGCATTTCTTCCGACAATAGCCTTGTTTGGCTGTACCGGCATGCTCATGAGGGTTGATACCAGCCTGCTGGTACTGAAGATAAGTTTGGAATTTATACCTGTGGTGAGCTTCAGGTCGTGGTGACTTTTAATGATCATTGCCACCTCTTCGAGTGAGGTATTGCCTGCCCTTTCGCCGATACCGTTAATGGTTACCTCCACCTGACGGGCTCCGTTTATCACCCCCATCATTGTATTTGCAGTAGCCATTCCAAGATCGTTGTGGCAATGTGTTGAGATAACTGCCTTGTCGATATTTGGTACATTTTCCATCAGGTAGCGGATCTTGGCACCATATTCCTCAGGCATGCAGTAACCTGTAGTATCCGGGATATTTACCACAGTGGCACCGGCTTTGATGACAGCTTCGATCACCCTGGCAAGATATTTATTTTCACTGCGCCCGGCATCTTCGGCATAAAACTCTACATCGTCAACAAATTTCCTTGCATATTTTACTGCATCTGCAGCCCTTTTCAATATCTCTTCCGGAGTGGTCCTTATCTTATGTTTTATATGAAAAGGCGATGTACCTATCCCCGTGTGGATCCTTCTCCTCTTCGCATACTGGAGAGCTTCTGCAGCCACTTCGATATCTTTCTTCACTGCACGGGTGAGTGCACAGACGACAGGATTTGTGAGAACTTTCGATATCTCAACCACTGATTTGAAGTCGCCAGGGCTGGAGACCGGGAATCCTGCTTCGATTACATCCACGCCCAGCGCCTCAAGAGCCTCTGCCACCTGTATCTTTTCTATTGTGTTCAGCTGGCACCCTGGTACCTGTTCACCGTCGCGAAGGGTTGTATCGAAGATTATAACTTTATTGTTCATATAATAGGTGTTTGCTTTTATTACTTCTTTGCGGGCCTCAGTTTCCTTACTGCGGCGCCGGCGCTCCAGAGCTCGGATGTTCCCATTTCTTTCAGCTCGGCGTCGAGCAGTTCCTTATAATTTGCTGAACCTGTTGATTTAAGGACACGCTTGCACTCTTCACCTGATTTTACTCTCTGGTACAGTTTCTTAAATACCGGGAGTGTTGCTTTCATGAAATGAGGCCTCCAGTCGAGGGCGCCCCTCTGTGCTGTGGCACTGCAGTTGGCATACATCCAGTCCATGCCATTCTCATCGACAAGGCGTATTAGGCTTTGTGTAAGCTCCTCGACGGTTTCGTTGAATGCTTCGGAGGGTGAATGACCGTTATCGCGCAAGACTTTATATTGTGCATCCATGATCCCGGCAAGGGCGCCCATCAGCACACCACGTTCACCGGTCAGGTCGCTGTAAACTTCTTTCTCGAAAGTGGTTGGGAAGAGGTACCCCGAACCAATTGCAATACCTAACGCAATTGTCCTCTCTTCTGCTTTGCCGGTGAAGTCCTGGAATACCGAATAACTTGAATTGATCCCGGCTCCTGCGATAAAATTACGGCGCACACTGGTCCCTGATCCTTTCGGTGCACATAGTATTACATCTATATCTGCAGGAGGAACAACACCTGTATGCTCCTTGTAGGTTATTGAAAAACCATGCGAGAAATACAGGGCTTTGCCTTTAGTCAGATGCGGTTTTAGACTGGGCCATAACGTACGCTGCGCGGCATCAGAAACAAGATATTGTATTATAGTCCCCCGGTGTGCAGCTTCTTCGACAGGAAAAAGAGTCTCCCCGGGCACGAAACCATCCTTCACGGCTTTTTCCCAGTCGGCCCTGAATTCAGGCGCCTGCCCGATAATCACATTAATACCGTTGTCTTTCATGTTCATTGCCTGTGCCGGCCCCTGAACACCATAGCCAATTACAGCTACCACTTCATTTTTTAAAACCTCGCGGGCTTTCGAAAGCGGGAATTCATCCCTTGTTACCACATCTTCAATAACACCGCCAAAATCGATCTTTGCCATAATATTTAATTTTAATTAGTGTTTAAAGTCTCCACCTTTGAAGAGCCTGTCCCGCGAAGCTTAAGCGAAGCGGGAGGATGTTTATTTGTTTCTAATCCCTTCAACCTCTTCCTCCTTCTCCCTGTCAGCCTCATCCATCTCCCTGAGATATGAATTCAGCTCTCTTACCTGTTTTGTCACAGCCACTCTTCCTGATCGCGCGAACTGCAGAACACCATAGGGTTTCAGATGGGATTGCAGTTCACTTATCTCTGACTTATGCCCTGTCTTTTCAATAACTATATATTCGGGTGTCACTTCAAGAATACGTGCATGATACTGTCTCACGATATGATCAATTATGTTACCCGACATAGTGCTTTTCACGCTAAGCTTGAAAAGGGCTATCTCCTGGTAGATAATTTCTTCTGATGTATGAACGAATACCTTAAGGACATCAACCAGTTTTTCCATCTGCCTGGCTACTTTTCTTATCATCTCCGGGGTCGTCTTAACCACCATGGTGAGAAGATGAACACCATCAACAGCTGACTCCGAGGCAGTAATACTTTCAATGTTTATCTGTCTCCTCGTGAGGATGATGGTTATCTGGTTAAGGATACCTATATGATCCTCGCTGAACAATGATATTGTGTACTCCTGTTTTTCCATGTTTCATTTTTTTGCCCCCACCCCCCCTGAAGGGGGTCTTTGAATTAAGAACATTTGAACATTAGAACTTAGAATTAAGAAGTTCTTAATTCGCTGATCGATTGTTCTTTGCTCTTTATTCTTTCACGGGGTGTGTTTAATTTTTATAATTAAGTGTCACTTCTGAAACTGATGCTCCCGGTTCTACCATCGGAAGGACATTTCCTTCCTTTTCGATCTCAATGTCGAGGAGGTAAGGCCCGCTTGCTGAAAGAAGAGTCTCAAGTGCTTTCTGCAGCTCTTCACGTTTTACTACTTTCTTTGCAGGTATTTTGAAACCTCCGGCAATAGCAACAAAGTCGGGATTTACAAGCTCGGTGGAAGCATATCTTCTGTTGAAGAACATATCCTGCCATTGCCGTACCATCCCCAGGTATCCGTTATTCAGTATAATTATTTTCACCGGTATCCTGTAATGAAGTATCGTCCCGAGTTCCTGTATAGTCATCTGGAATCCTCCATCACCTAGGAAAGCGATGACTTCCTTTTCTTGTTTTCCGATTTTGGCTCCCACGGCTGCCGGCAGTCCGAAGCCCATCGTTCCCATGCCGCCGGATGTCACAAACGATTTTGGCCGGGTGAATTTATAATAACGGGCAGTGCTCATCTGGTTCTGTCCTACATCGGTGACAATCACTGCATCACCTTTTGTAAGGTCAGAGATCATTGAGATCACTTCTCCCATTCGTATATCGCCGCTTCCGGGTTTTGTTTCCTGCTTTATGACTTTTTCATATTCTGTCCTGTCACAGATCCTGAATTCCCTGATCCACGATTCATGCGACGCTTTATTTACCAGAGGGGTCAGTGCCGTGAGGACTTCCCTCGCATCATTATGTATCTCGAGGTCGACCTGGACATTCTTATTGATTTCTGCTTCATCAATTTCGATATGTATTATCCTGGCCTGTTTTGCATATTTCTTAAGGTTCCCGGTTACCCTGTCGTCGAACCTCATTCCGATAGCAATTATCAGATCTGCTTCATTGGTAAGAAGATTCGGTCCATAGTTTCCATGCATGCCCAGGAATCCTGCATAAAGCCTATGCCCTGCAGGAAATGAAGAGAGGCCCAGCAGCGTGAGAGCAACAGGTATTCCGGCCTTCTCGGCAAACTCCCTGAGTTCATTTTCGGCACCTGAAATAAGAACTCCGTGTCCGGCAAGTATCAGCGGCTTCTCTGCGTGGTTGATCATAATGGCGGCAGACTCTATTGCCCTGGAATGCAGAGGTATACTGGGATTATATGCCCTCAGGTAAGTACATTTTTTATATTTATAGTGAAGCTTTTCTATCTGTGCATCCTTGGTAATATCCACAAGAACAGGTCCGGGCCGCCCTGTGGTAGCCAGGTAGAAAGCCTTTGCAATAGCATCAGGAATATCCTTTGATCTTTTAACCTGGCAGTTCCATTTTGTCACCGGCATCGATACGCCCAGGATATCTGTCTCCTGGAACGCATCCGAGCCGATAAGGTTTGAGACTACCTGGGCTGTTATAAATATTACAGGCACTGAGTCGAGGTATGCATTTGCAATACCTGTGATAAGATTTGTGGAACCGGGTCCTGATGTGGCAAAGCAGACTCCAGGTTTGCCTGTTACCATGGCATAGGCCTGCGCCGCATGTGCTGCACCCTGCTCATGACGGGTAAGGATGTGGTTAAGTTTATCTTCATAATCGAGGAGTTTATCATAAACAGGCATTATAGCGCCCCCGGGATACCCGAAGATTGTCTCAACACCCTCTTCAATAAGCGATCTGAGCAATGCTTCTGCACCTGAGATCTCAGCACCGCCGTTGATCTTTACTTCAGTTGGTTCTGTTTTGTTGTGTTTTTTCATACAATGTTTCATATTTTACACCCCCCTCGCCCCCCCCTCAAGGGGGGATAATGCTCGAGTGCTCCCCCTTTGAAGGGGGCGTGGGGGATGTTTTCCTCTAAATAATCCTCACAGCTCCCTTATCTGCAGAGCTTACTGTTAATGCATAGGCTCTCAGCGAAGCAGGTATCACCCGTTTCCTTGATGATGGTAAATATGCTTTTTCCCCTTTTGACTCTTCTGTTTTTCTTCTTCTTTCAAGCTCCTTGTCAGGGACTAAGAGATTAAGAGATCTTTCAAAAATGTTAATTTCTATCATGTCTCCATCTTTCACCAGTGCCAGTATGCCTTTTGCTGCTGCTTCCGGCGAAACATGCCCTATCGATAGCCCCGATGTTCCTCCTGAGAACCTGCCATCGGTGATAAGGGCACATTTCCTGTCGAGATCTTTCGATTTGAGGTAGGAGGTAGGGTAGAGCATTTCCTGCATACCAGGTCCTCCTTTCGGACCTTCATATCTGATTATCACTACGTTACCAGCACTGACTTTACCTTCGAGAATGCCTTCTGAGGCTTCTTCCTGTGATTCAAAGATCACGGCAGGTCCTGAAAAGGTAAACAGGGAGGGATCGACGCCTGCAGTCTTGACGATGCATCCGTCGATGGCAAGATTGCCGTAAAGCACTGCCAGTCCGCCTTCTTTATTATACGGGTGATGAATATCCCTGACACAACCTGTTTCCCTGTTCGTGTCGTGATCGTCGTACATATTTTCACTGAATCCCATCACCTGGCTCTTCTTCATTGATGGTGCGCTCTTATAAAATGAAAGCGCTTCCTTTGAAACTTTATGACCGAGGATATCCCATTCTTCCAGCGCCTCGGCAAGTGTTTTATAATCGACGCGCCTGGCAGTTGTTTCGAGCAGGTTGCCGCGATCCAGTTCTCCCATAATGGCCATTACTCCACCGGCCCTGTTAACATCCTGGATATGATAATGAGAACTGGGAGCAACTTTGCAGATGTTGGGTATCCTTCCCGAGAGCTCATCTATGTCTTTCATAGTGAAATCGACACCTGCTTCCCTTGCGATAGCAAGGAGATGAAGGACAGTGTTCGTTGAACCGCCCATTGCAATATCGAGAGCCATGGCATTTGTGAATGCTTTCTTCGTTGCAACCGATTGAGGAAGTATGCTGGTGTCGCCTTCCTCATAATATTTTTTCGTGATCGCGGCGATTGTTGAGGCTGCTTTCACGATTATCTTCATCCTGTTGGCATGTGTAGCAAGAATGGTTCCGTTGCCGGGAAGAGCCAGTCCGAGAGCTTCAGCCAGGCAGTTCATGGAATTGGCAGTAAACATCCCTGAGCATGATCCGCAGGTGGGACAGGCATTTCGTTCTGTCTCTTCAAGTTCCCGGATGCTTATATTATCGTCGGCGCCGGCGACCATAACGTTTACCAGGTCGAGATCCCTGGTACCGTACCTGCCTGCTTCCATGGGGCCTCCTGACACAAATATTGCAGGTATATTGAGCCTCATTGCGGCCATCATCATTCCAGGGGTAATCTTGTCGCAATTGCTGATACAGATCATTGCATCGGCGCAATGTGCATTAACGACATATTCGACACTGTCGGCTATCAGCTCGCGTGAGGGAAGCGAGTATAACATCCCATCATGACCCATAGCTATTCCGTCATCGATTGCTATTGTATTGAACTCAGCACCGAAGCAGCCATGCTTTTCAATTTCCTTCTTAACAATCTGCCCTGTCTCATGAAGGTGAACATGGCCGGGCACAAACTGCGAGAAAGAGTTGACGATGGCTATTACGGGTTTACCAAAATCCGCTTCCTTCATTCCGTTTGCCCTCCACAGGCTGCGGGCGCCGGCCATTCTCCTGCCTGTCATCGTTTTCAGGCTCCTCAATTCAATTTTCATCATTTTATTTTTACAAAAAAGCCTCCCGGATTTCCGGAAGGCCTCTATATGTTTTTCTTAATATATATCACTCCCGGTTCATGCTAAGGGCACGAGAATAAGAATAAGGGCGATGATAAGTATTAAGGATTTCATCATTTATCTAATAATTGACGGACAAAAGTAAGTAATTATTTAATATATCAAAGAAAAACATGAAAAGAAATAAAAAATATTAAGATTATATTTGAATAATCTATTAGAAAATTCGAAAAATTCATTTAACCGCAAAGGACACTAAGCTCTTCTGCGCTTACGCTACGAAGAGTAAGAACGCTAAGGACGCAAAGAAAAAATCAGATAAACTGCTTTGCGACCTTTGCGCGGATTTTCCCACCGAAACACAGGTGGGTTTTGCGAACTTTTCAGTAAATGGATTTTAAAAGTAATACTCTCATTTATCATTTTAAAGAACACCTTAACATATATCCACCGCCCCCAATAAGATTAATCTCTTTAATGTCATTCTTTATTGCGGTACCGGTTTCAATAACGGCATCCGCCGGGTTGTCCGGATTGTCCTTTAATATATATGTATCATAGTTCCCGGTTCCAAGGAACGAGAGAAGGATTTTTACTGATTTTGGCTGAAGGCCGTTTATTACTGACAGGAACCAGGTTGTTCCTTTTCTCTGCGCATAGATTGCAAGTTCACCGATTTCTGAAGGCGGCAAAACGATCGTCTCATCCCAGACTGCCGGAAGGCTCTTAACCATTTCACCACAGGGATTCGCCAGTATATTCGCAGGTGTTGCTGCATATGTTATCAAAGGTGCGGAATATATCGCTGCAGTTGCTGCCTGATGTACCCAGGTTGTATTTTGCCGTCTTGTACCGAAATGGCAGACAGAATAATCAGCCGGGCCAGCAACCATCCTGGTGAAAGGAATGGTTGTTTCATGAGTTGCCCTGTCAGAAAGTTTGCTTGCTTCCATCCCTTTAACAGCCTCATATATCATGGCATTCGGGTATGTCCGCCACAAGCCTGTAGGTTTATTGGCACCATGAAAGATACAGACCAACTTAAGGGCAGCTGTTTCTTTAAGAATATCTTCATAGAGGTCGATAACCTCTTTGGCTTCATGATCAAAGAAATCAATTTTTAATCCGGCAACACCTAACCTGTGGCATCTCTGAAACAACTCATCCCTGACCTTTTTATCCTGGAGTGTATTAGAGTGTTTCCATACAATAATTCCGACCCCGAGTTTCTTCGAATAATCAACCAGCGATTTTATTGAATCGTCGGGCCATCTGCTCCAGAAGCCTTCAAGAATATTATACTCAAAGCCGAGTTCTGACGCCAGTCTCGAAAACTCTTTCATGTTCTTCAGTGACTGATCACCACCTCCGTCGAGATACCTCCAGACTGCACGTCCGGGCTTTGTCCATTCGGTTTCTGCTCCACCGGGGAAGAGCGACTTGCCGGGAGGGGGACAGAGGGAGTATATGACATCGCTGTTTACCAGTGTGTTAAGATCTTTTCCTGCGATGATGACACGCCATGGCGTTGAAATTATCCCTTTTATTGTTGCAATTCTGGAAAGTCTCTCCACATCCTCTTTTTTATACCTCAACACATACGGATAAGAAGCAGGATGGCTATGGCCCAGCCGGAGCACAAATCCGTTCTTCCCGTCACTCTGAAGAGCCATCCCTGCATAACTGGTAAGGTTAGCCTCTGTAATTGAAAGGTACCCGGATTTTTCCGGGAGCAAAACCGTAAGCGGCGGCGCTGCCCATTGACCTGATGGTACTGTATCGATAAGCTTTTTAGAATGAATTCCTTCATAATGCATATATAGATCGTGATACCAAACAATGCTTTTCTCAGGAATCCGGAAAACAGTTGACTCATCAGGCGCTCTCACTACATCTTTATCGCCCGGTATAATAAACCGAAATGCCACAGCATCATTAAAGACTTTTGCTTCAAGAGAGTATTTAAGACCCGTTTTAATATGTTTCAGGGCAATGGAAACTCCGTTGAAATGATTTTTACCTGTTGAATGAAGTCCGGCAAGAGGAAAATATTCATCAGCACTGAATCTGATTATTTTACCCTCCTTAACTCCGGTTGTTATTTCAATTCCATCGATTGTCATCGACAGGGGAGATGGTTCCAGTATTGTTGTACCGTCCAGTGCAACTGAAAGAAATAATCTTCCTCCTGTCATGTTTATTTCGCATTGTATTGCTCCGTCAGGGCTTGAAATTCCTGTATTGTCCTTTGCCGGTGCCGCCTGCCCGGTCATTTGAACCAGAATAGAATACAGGAGAAAGATCAGCAGATGAGAATATTTTTTCATATAAGATAATTTTGAAATATGATTTCTGAACTCAGGACTCCTTATTTTGCAAGTTGTCCGACATCATTTACAGTAAGCGGCCTGTTGTTCCTGGGAATTTGTGGGTAGTTTTCTTCAGCCGTCAGGATATTTTCCCGGAATCGTGTTTCATGAACATCTTCAATCCGGAAGCCGGTTTGAGGCATGTTGCCTCCGGTTGTTTCAAAGATAATGTTGTTTTTCCAGACGGCATCTGGGTAGGGTCCGTTTATAGAAACAGCATCGCCTCCCCTGATAAGGTTATCTGAAAACTCTATTGTTGTAGCACCCAGACCATTGTTTCGTCCAGGCATCTGATATGCAGATTCGCAGCCTGTAATAATATTGAAAAGGATCCTGACCCCATCGGCACGGTCGTGACATGTCAGCGGGGATCCCTCCTTCACTTCGCCGTCACCATTTGTACAGACGATAGCTTTTTTACAATTGCTGAAAAAGTTACCAAAAATTAGATGGCCGTCTCCGCTGAATCTCAATCCTGTTGTATTTATGAAGAAGTTACCATAGATCTGGCTGTTGTTGCCATGCCGGATTGAGCACTCTTCACTCTCTTCACCGAATGTATTGAACCTTATTATATTGTTACATGCCTTGTGACAGATTGCTCCCTCATTCTCCCCACGGGTCTTTTCAAAGAGATTATACTCAACGATGCAGAATGCCGAATCCATGCTTCTGCCGCTGAGACCTATCTGTATGGCGCTGCAGTTATTTTTCCCCGGAGGTATGAAATTGAAGAAATAATTATGGTGTATCCATGTTCTTTTTGCCATTCTGTTCCCTCCCGGTCCCTGAACAGAGAGCATCTGTCCTTCGTCTTTCTTGTTCCGGAAGGTGTTATAGCTGACCTCGCAGTCATCGCCTGATATGCTCAGATAGGGCTTCGTTCCTGATTCAACAGGAGCACATTCAAAGAGATTCCGTGTTATGGTGCAATGAACCGCACCTGCTTCTATTCTGAAAGTTCCAGTATTGTGGGAAAAGCGAAATCCTTTAATAATAAGGTATGATGAACCGGAACTGATAATGAATCCGTTCGATCCTGAAATCTCAACTCCTCCGGTGGATTCAGCTTCAATGATAATGGGCTTTTCCGGTGTGCCATGCCGTGAGACCAGAATGCTTTCAGAGGTAGTGTATTCCCCATCTGCAACAATTATTTTGTCTCCGGGCAGTGCATTGTTGATCGACTGCTGCAGTGAAAAAACAGAGTTGACTTTAATTTCGGTTGATTTACCAGTTGGGGGGAATATTAACAATGCCAGAATCCAAATATAAGTTATATTCATCATATAGGTCTTTGAACTAACAACATTGAGTCAACTCCGAAAAGTATTTTTTTTTGCCACCAAGGCTCCAAGTCACAAAGTTACACCAAGAATATGTCATTGAAATATAAAAACTTGGTGAACCTTGGTGTCTTTGTGTCCCCGTGGCAAGGGCATTTTTTGGATTTTTCGGAGTAGACTCAACATTTGAACATTCTAAGTAAGAATAGCGAAGTATAATAATCAACAACTTCTTAGTTCTGCATTCGAATGTTCAAATGTTCTTACTTCGTTAATGTTATTTCTTAACCTGTTCAATTTTATCTGCGACTTTTCCTCTTACATCGACTCTGATAACAGAAACCAGCTGATCAGGCGCTGATGAAGGAAGTGTTATTGTGAGGTTCCCGTCTTTTGCCAGCACAGCTTTGACTTTTGCACCTGTTGCAAGAAGCTTCGCAGAAACGACACTGTTCTTCAATCCCTCAATGACGAGCTTGCCGTCGGCAGGCCATTCGAATACAGAGAAGTAAAGTGTAGTTCCGTTCTTAGTCTCTTTTCTGGTGCATCGTCCCCATGGGAAAAGGCCCCAGGGACTTGCTTTTGTTCCGTAAACAGCTTCACCGTTGACCTTCATCCATTTACCCATGGCGTCGAGAATAGCGATACTTTCAGCAGGAAATTCACCCTCAGCTGTAGGCCCGACATTCAGAAGAAAATTTCCCCCTTTTGAGGCGATGTCGACAAGGTTCTGTACCAGTTTCTGAGGTGTCTTGTAGTTCTTATCATAGCTTTTGTATCCCCATGTGCCATTCATTGTCATACATGTCTCCCAGTCGGTTCCGTCGAGATCTGCAAGATTTGGGATTCTCTGTTCCGGAGTCTTATGATCGCCTGGGAAGTCGGGTCTCTTCAGCCTGTCGTTTGTAATGATCTTTGGCTGAAGGGCAAGAAGAGCCTGCAGCTTTTTGGCAGCATCTTCTGTCATGCCTGATGGTGTATCCCACCAGAGAACAGCCAGATCGCCATAGTTTGTAAGTAACTCCCTGACCTGGGGCACTGCAACTTCGTCGATATATTGTTCGAAGGTTCTCGTTTCCTGCCTCCAGTCCCAGTGTCCTTTATGTTCTTTGGTATATGCATCTATGATCACAGAATCGGGATTTGCCCATCCTTCTTTTGTAAGCCTTCTTATTGCAGTGCCGCCCGGATTGACCCAGTCCTGTGCCTGCGAATAATAAAATCCCAGTTTGATTCCGTGTTTCTTACATGCATCGGCAAGAGGTTTGAGCAGGTCTTTGCCATATTTTGTAGCGTCTGCAACATTCCAGTCGCTGGCCTGTGAATCAAACAGGGCGAAACCATCGTGATGCTTGGAAGTGATGACTATATATTTCATTCCGGCATTTTTTGCCATCAGCACCCATGCCTCAGGATCATATTTTACCGGGTTGAACTCCTTTGCCATGTTGCGGTAGTCCATAACCGGTATCTTGCCCCTGTTCATTATCCATTCGCCTATATTCCCTATCTGTTGTCCGTTCCATGTACCTGCAGGAAGTGCATAGACGCCCCAGTGTATGAACATGCCGAACCTTGCTTCACGCCACCAGTCCATACGTTCTTCTTTCGGCAGCTGCTGGGCAAATAGTCCCTGTCCCATTATCATCAAAAACGTCAAAGCAATTATTGTCTTCTTCATGTTGTCTGATTTTGGTTTATAAATTATATTTTCTGCGTTTTATTTTGAAGATGTCTTAAATGAAATCCTTTAACCGCAAAGAGCGCAAAGCTGTTCCCTTGAT
>Ga0116171_10000765_pt1 | contig 33431 bp, 35 predicted proteins | sample AD_JPNHW2_MetaG_FD_89798 | JGI IMG/M metagenome (GOLD analysis project Ga0116171, IMG submission 89798) | Active sludge microbial communities of municipal wastewater-treating anaerobic digesters from Japan - AD_JPNHW2_MetaG | ecosystem: Engineered > Bioreactor > Anaerobic > Digestate | place... | reverse complement strand
CGTTGCGGCAGATAAAAGGAAAGTTTTAATTGAATTTGTCAGCGCTAATCCTACCGGTTCTTTATCTGTGGCTCACGCCCGGCAGGCAGCCGTTGGAGATTGTTTAGCTAATGTTCTATCTTTTATCGGTTTTGATGTTAGCCGGGAATATTATCTTAATGATGAAGGCAATCAGATAAATATCCTGGGCGCATCAGTGGGCTTGAGACTTAAGGAATTAAAGGGCCAAAAAATAGAGTTTCCGGAGAATTATTATCAGGGTGATTATATTTATGACATTGCCAAAGCCGCAGATAGCCAGAATATTAAGGATACGGATTTGGGAAGCTTTGCTGGGGATTATATTTTAAAAGTTATTAAACAGGAATTGGACGATTTTGGAGTTAGATTTAATTGTTGGTATTCGCAAAAGCAGCTGGCTAAAAGCGGTAAAATCGAAAAAGCCTTTGCTCAGCTAAAGGAAAAAGGATTTTTATATGAGCAAGACGGGGCGCTTTGGTTTAAATCCACCGTTTTTGGCGACGATAAAGACCGGGTGATTATTAAAAGCGATGGCAGCCAAACATACCTGGCGCCGGATATTGCGTATCATCAGGACAAATTTGACCGCGGGTTTAGCTGGTTGATTAATCTTTGGGGGCCGGATCATCACGGTTATATCAGCCGGATCAAAGCGGCGATTGAGGCCTTAGGACATAAAGGCCGTGATCTGGATGTGGTGATTGTCCAATTAGCTACTATTTTTCGCAATGGCCAGGAGATACAAATGTCGACCCGGCGGGGACAGTATATAACCTTACGGGAGGTCTTAGATGAAGTTGGTCCGGATGCCGCCCGGTTTTTCTTCTTGATGCGCCGGACATCCAGCCATTTGGATTTTGATCTGGAAGTGGCTAAAAAACAAAGTTCGGATAATCCGGTATTCTATGTCCAGTATGCCCACGCGCGGATCTGCAGCATATTGCGCAGCAGCGCGCTGGAGATTCAAAACGATTTAGACCTTACCGTGCTTAAGGAAAAAGAAGAGCTGAATTTAATTAAGAAAATGCTGGAATTTGATGTGATTTTAAACATTTGCCGGGTTACCTGCGATCCGTATATGCTCACGGTTTATCTGCAGGAGCTGGCTGAAAGTTTTCACAAGTTTTATGATTTACACCGGGTATTGGATCAGGATCAGTCTTTAATGGCCGCCCGGTTAGCTCTGATCAAAGGGGTAAAAATTGTTTTATCCAGCGGATTAGAGTTGTTAGGAATTACCCAGCCAGAGAAGATGTAAATGTCCAGCCAGTCAATTCTAAGTTTAGCGATTCCCAATATTTCCCTGCAAAATGAATTTTCCAAAGAATTAGGTATTTCTAAAGTATTGGCCCAAGTTTTGATCAACCGCAAAATAACTACTGTCGCCGCCGCCGAAAAATTCCTTAAAAGTTCGATCAATGATTTATTCAGCCCGCATTTATTCTCGGATATGCCCAAAGCGGTGAGTTTGGTTAATAAAGCTAAGGAAAATAAAGAAAAGATAATGATCTTCGGCGATTATGATGTTGACGGGATTACCAGCACAGTTTTGCTTAAAAATACCCTGGTGGGAATGGGTTTGGAAGTGCTGCACCATATTCCGCATCGGGTTAACGAAGGTTACGGCCTAAATCAGGAAATTGTCCGGTTTGCCAAGGAAAACCAGGTGAAACTTATGATTACTGCCGATTGCGGTATCGTCAATCATAAAGAGGTTGCGGCTTTGCGGCAGGCCAATATCGATGTTATTGTTACTGACCATCATGAACCTCAGGATTCTAATTTGCCGGCTGCCTCCGGCATAATTAACCCCAAAGTAAAACATTCAGGTTATCCTTATCGGGATTTAGCCGGAGTAGGGGTAGCTTATAAATTTGCTCAAGCTGTATCCGGTTCTTTATTGATGGATGATTTAGACTTGGTTACTTTAGGTACAATTGCCGATAGCGTGCCTTTAACCGGCGAAAACCGGATTATTGCCAAGGCGGGTTTATCTTGTTTGCCGAAAACTAAGAAATTGGGCTTGCGTGCGATGATCGAGAATGCCGGTATCGAAAATAAAAAATTTAATTCTACTTATGTCAGTTTCATCATTGCCCCGCGCCTGAATGCTCCCGGCCGCATGGATTATGCCGAAGTATCTTTGAAACTTTTAATGTGCCAGGATACTCAGGAAGCGCAATATCTAGCTAGCCAGCTGGAACACTTTAACCGGGAGCGCCAGAAGATTGAAAGTAAGATTTTGGAAGAAGCCGAGGAAATGATCAATCAGCAAATGAATTTCAAGGAACAAAAAGTCATCGTCATCGCTAAAGAAGATTGGCACCAGGGGGTTTTAGGCATCGTCGCCTCTAAGTTGTCGGATAGATTCTATCGTCCGGCAATCGTGATCTCAATAAAAGATGATCTATGCAAGGGTTCGGCGCGCTCAATTAAAAATTTCCATCTTTTTGACGCTTTAATGGACTCTAAGGATCTGCTGGATAGTTTCGGGGGGCATGCTCATGCCGCCGGTTTGTTAATTACTAAAGATAATATTGATGAATTCAGGAAAAGCATTAACAAACTGGCCAGTGACCAGTTAAATATTGATGATCTACTGCCGAGTAAAGATGTGGATCTTGAGCTTGCCTTGGGTGATTTAAGCGCAGCGCTGGTTAAAGAATTAGAGCAACTTGAACCGTTTGGCATGGCTAATCCGGAGCCTCTTTTTTATACGCGTAACTTAAAGTTAAGAGGGAAGGTGCAGCTTTTAAATCGCGGTACTTTGAAGTTCTGGGCAACCGATGGAGTGACGACCCTTGAAATAATCGGTTTTGGGATGAGTAATTTGAGAGAAAGTTTACTGCAGGCGGAGTCTTTTGATTTAATTTATACTCCTAAAATAGATAGCTGGCGTCAGGAGGAATCTCTGATCCTGGAGGCAAAAGATATATTTTTTAAGTAGTGAATTTGACGCGGGGAGTAACTTTTTTAAAACCGCCTTTTTTGATACATTTGGCGCAGATATAAACCCGTTTTGAGGTGCCTTCGACCAGCAGGTTAACTTTTTGCAGATTAGGCAGAAATTTGCGTTTAGACCAACGGGCGATCTTTGAGCCTGTACCGCCTTTAGCTTTATGCTGGCCTTTTCTGGATAATACTTTCCCTTGCAGTGCACCTTTCTTGCAGATTACGCATTTTTTAAGCATTTTTAGAACTCCTCGTGTACGAACACGACACTAGCGCAATTCCCATCAGCGCTGGTTGTATTCTTTAGGTTGATACGACACTCGGCCGGTAAACTCGCCCCTGATGTCATTTAGTTTATTAAGTATACTTGAAATTTCGGCGTTGTCAAGATAGAATATAGAGTGCTTATCAGGATCCAGATCCAGCTATCCATAAGAGAGCAATAAAGCAGAAGTTAAGGCTTATTTTATGATCACTGCAATCGCAGGTAAGGAACCGCCGGAAGATGGCCGTTAAGCTAAAAAAAAGAAGTCTGGATGAAGTAATTCTGGAGAATGAGTATTTTTTGATTACGGCCTATTTAATTTTCATATTCTTTAGTTGTATATGGCTGTTTTTAAGGACATTAAAAGATAAAATTTTTGTCCGCTAGGATAAAACGTATTTTTCCAGATGCATAACGAAATTGAAAGAGATTTGAGAGAGCAGCCGCTTGCTAAAATCATGGCCGAACATGGATTTAAGGCTAATGATTTAGTGAGCCACTCTACCGAACAAATTACGCATAAAATGGTTCATCGCGCCTCTATCGGCAGGCGCTTGAATTTAAAAATTCAATACCGGATACTGAATGCTTTGAATAAGGCTGCCGGTAAGCAGTATGCGCTGAAGGATCTTTTTAATTATTGAAATTTTAAACCAAGGAGATGCCCGGGGAAAATGAATAAGCTAACGGTTATTTTAGTTTTTGTGTTTATGCTGGCTGGCAATAGCTACGCATTCACTGACGCGGAAAAATTGAAAAATAGCGGTATGGCTTATTATCAGGCAGCGATGTATGAAAAGGCGGCCGAAAAATTCAGCAAGTCTATTGATCTGGAGCCAAGTTACGGCGCTTATCTTTATCGCGGGCAAGCCTATTGTTTTATAAAGCTTTATGATCAGGCGATCTCTGATTTTACCGAAGCTATCCATATTAATTCTAATGATGTGGCGGCATATGCCGAGAGGGGTAATGCCTATGCGCTTAAGGGTTGGTATAATCAGGCATTTTATGATTTAAACCAGGCGATCAGTATGAAGCCGGATGACGGCCTTTCTTATTTGTACCGCGCCAAAGCTTATTATGAAACTCAAGAATACAAGCTGGCCTGGACAGATTTAAAGCAGGCAAAAGTATTCGGCCAGCCGGTTTCAGATGAGGTCATGGAGTTATACCAAAGAAAGGCATTGAAGGTTCCGGCGAAAAAAAAGTCATTTTTTTCATTTTAAATATGGAAAATAAAAATTCAGGTTCGCATTTGGTTTATTCTACGGCATCCGGAAAGATCTGTCCTGAATGCGGCCAAGCCAAGGTTGGCTGTGCATGCCGGGCGTTAAAGAAGGCGGTTATCCCGGATGCTGATGGCGTTGTGCGTTTAAGTTATGAGGTTAAAGGCCGTCAGGGCAAAGGCATGACTTTAATTTACGGTCTTAATTTGAATGAAACCGGGCTTCTGGATTTAGCTAAGAAATTAAAACAGCGTTTTGGTACAGGCGGAGCGGTTAAAGATTATGTTATTCAATTACAGGGTGATTTTCGCGGTCAAGCAGCGCAGGAATTACGCAAACTCGGGTTTCCTGTTAAATAGTTAACGCCATTTAAACGGGTCTTTATGATGGAAAAAACTTTGAGAGATTATGAAGTCGGCGACCGGGCAATCGATGATTTGATCGGCCAGCTGGCTGAAAAATCCGGTTCTCCGGAAACGGAGCATCTACTGCGCCAGATATTAACTACCAGCGTGAAATTAGGCAAGGAGTCTTGCGATCGAGGCGACCTCAAACTGGTCAATAACACGCTTAAGGAGTTGCGGTATTCCTTTAAGATTTTTTCTCCCTACCGGCAGACTAAAAAGGTAATTATTTTTGGAAGCGCCCGCTCAAAAAATAATTCTGCCGAATATATGATGGCTGAAGCCCTCTCCCGGAAATTAACTCAAAAAGGTTATATGATCGTAACCGGAGGCGGTCCGGGGGTAATGGAGGCCGGCAATAAAGGCGCCGGCCGGGGGAAAGAATTCGCTTTAAATATCCGTTTGCCTTTTGAACAGAAGCCCAATCCTTATGTTGATGAAAAAGAAAAACTGATCAACTTTAAATATTTCTTTACCCGAAAATTAATTTTTGTCAAAGAAACCGATGCCACGGCTATTTTTCCGGGTGGATTCGGCACGTTGGATGAAGGATTTGAGATGATTACTTTAGTACAGACCGGTAAATCCCGCCCCCGTCCAATAGTCCTGATGGAACCTAAAGGCTCTAGCTATTGGCGTACCTGGATGAATTTCGTCGCCGGACAATTAGTTAAAAAAAGATATATTAAGAAAGAAGATCTTAACCTTATTCAAATCGCTAAAACAGTAGAGGCGGCAGTTAAATATATCGAAGATTTTTACCGGGTATATCATTCTATCAGATATGTTTCGGGGGTAGCCGTTTTAAGATTAAAACGGCCGGTTTCCGAGAAGACGTTAAAGTTTATAAATAAGGAATTTAAAGATATTATCACCGGCGGCGAAATTAAGGTTTGCCCTCCGACGGCTAAAGAAATCCAGGAAAATGAATTTATTGATTTACCGCGCCTGGGGATGAATTTTAATCTGCGTGATTATGGCCGGCTCTACGAAATGATCCGCATGATTAATAGGGATTAGTTTAAATTTAGGTTAAGGTTAAGTGGGCGAATAAATATGGATAAAGTACTTGAAGGTTTAAATAAGGAGCAGATCGAAGCGGTTACCCATAAAGAGGGGCCGCTGTTGATTATTGCCGGGGCAGGAACCGGCAAGACCCGCCTGATCACTCAGCGTATTGCCTGGTTGATCAATCAGGGGCTGGCTAAAACCGATGAAATCTTAGCGCTTACTTTTACTGATAAAGCCGCCCGCCAGATGCAGGAGCGGGTGGATATTCTTATGCCATACGGTTATACCGATATTTGGATCTCGACCTTCCATGCCTTTGGGGACCGCCTCCTGCGGGAGAATGCTTTAGTGGCCGGGCTTAATCCGGATTTTAAAGTTCTGGCCCAGCCGGAAGCTGCCGTATTTTTCCGCGAGCACCTTTTTGAATTCAAACTTGATTATTACCGGCCGTTGGCTGAACCTACCCGTTTTATTGAAGCGCTGATTTCATTTTTCAGCCGGGCTAAAGATGAAGATGTTTGCGCGGAAGAATATTTTAAATATGCTCAGGATTTTTTAATCCAGGCTAAAACTGATTTGCTTGATAAGGCCAGGGAAGAGCTGGCCGTTCAACAAATGGAAGTAGCTGCGGCCTATCTTAAATACCAGGAATTGATGGCTGCCGCCGGCTTGGTGGATTTCGGCAATCAGTTTTATTTAAGTCTGGAACTTTTACGCCGCCATCCTTTGATCCTGCAAAATTACCAGAAACAGTTTAAATATATTTTAGTTGATGAATTCCAGGATACTAATTTTGCCCAGTTTCAGATGGTTAAGCTTTTAACCGGCCCTGGAAAAAATATTACGGTAGTTGCCGATGATGACCAGTGTATTTATCGCTGGCGCGGGGCAGCTTATAGTAATGTGCTTAATTTTACTCAGGAGTATGCCCAAGCCAGGAATATTACGCTTATCCAGAATTATCGTTCCACTCAGAATATTTTAGATAGTGCTTATCAATTGATTCAGTATAATAATCCGGAACGTTTTGAGATCAAAGCCAAAATTAATAAACATTTGGTCGGTTTGGTTAAAGGCGGCTTGAAGCCGCAACACCTGCATTTTGATACACATTCAGCTGAAGCGGATGCCGTAAGTAAGATTATAGAAGATAAAGTAAGTTCCGGTAAGTTTAAGTATAGAGATTTTGCGCTCCTCGTGCGTTCAAATTCTGACGCCCAGAGTTTTATCCAATCTTTGAACATGCAGAATATCCCCTGGCAGTTTAGCGGTAATCAGGGGTTGTATGGACGGGAAGAAGTGAAACTGTGCATTAATTTTCTGCGCGTAATTGCCAATCCTTCGGATTCGTTAAGCTTGTATTATCTGGTAAGTTCCCAGGTCTATAAAGTAAATTTAACGGATCTGGCGTTATGTAACCACTTGGCCCGCCGCCGGAATCGTTCGCTTTACGCGGTGTTCGGGGATTTAGAAATAATCCCGGAATTAGCGCAGGTCAGCCAAGCGACCAAAGATAAAATAAAAAAAATATTGTTAGAGATTGAGAATTTCCTGCAGGTTTCCCGGAATGAAACTACCGGTAAGCTGCTGTACAGATTTCTTACTGATACCGGTTACCTTAAGTATCTGACGCATGATCCTACTTTGGAAAAGGAAACCCAGATTCAGAATATTGCCAAGTTTTTTAATCAGGTTCGGGACTATGAATTGGTGGCCCGTCAGGACCGGGTGATTAGCTTTATTCAGCATCTTAATTTGTTGATTGATTCAGGAGATGACCCGCCGACAGTAGAGGCTGACCTGGATCAGGATGCGGTGAATATCCTGACGATCCATAAAGCTAAGGGGCTGGAGTTTAGAGTGGTTTTTTTAGTCAGCCTGGTACAAGGAAAGTTCCCGCTTCCCAAGCGTTCACAGCAAATCGAACTTCCGGATTGCTTAATCAAAGAAGTTTTGCCGACCGGAGATTTTCACGTTCAGGAAGAGCGGCGTCTTTTTTATGTCGGGATGACCCGCGCTAAGGAAGAGTTATATTTGACAAGCGCTGATGATTATGGCGGCAAGCGGTTACGTAAGGTAAGCCAATTTGTGTTAGAGGCGTTGGGTAAGCAGCTGGAAGCCGTGGAAAAGAAAAAGACATCGGCTATCGAGAGCATCCAGCGTTTCGCCCCGGCCGTAGAATTACTCAGGCCAGCCCTGTCGAAGCTGCCCGAAGATAAATTAGTTTCCTTAAGTTATTATCAGATTGATGATTATTTAACCTGCCCCTTAAAATATAAATATGTGAATATACTGCGCGTGCCGATCATGGAACATCATACGGTTATTTACGGCCGGGCCATGCATGAGGCAGTAAGCCAGTATTTACTGCATAAACTTAATGATAAGAGTTTCAGCTTAGATGAACTTTTGGACTGTTTTGAAGCAAATTTTGATCCGCAAGGGTTTCTAGACGCTAACCATCAGGAGGAGCGTTTTCGTATCGGCCGCCAGGCTTTAACCAGATTTTATAAAGATGAAGAAAAACGCCGCTCTGTCCCTAAATATATTGAAGAAGAATTTTCTTTTGTGATCGGTAACAACAAAATTTCCGGTAGATTTGACCGTATCGATATGGAAAAAGATGGTGCGGTAATCACGGATTTTAAGACTTCGGCGATTAAGACACAGAAGGATGCTGATAAGCGGGTCAAGGAAAACAAGCAGCTGGCGCTTTATGCTTTAGCTTATCAGTATCGTTTCGGGAGCCTGCCGGTGGCGGTAGAACTGTATTTTCTGGAATCCGGAATTACCGGACGCTGCCAACTCAGCCAGTCAGATTTAGATGATGTTAAAGAGGATATCCTGAAGGTTTCCACGGGGATCCGCCAGCAGGATTATCCGGCTAAGCCCGAATATAAGGCTTGCACCTATTGCGCCTATAGCCAGATTTGTCCTCAAGCCGTGATCCGTTAAATCTAAAAGTTGACAACCCCCGGGATTTGGGATATAGTCAGGTAAGAGAATGAACGCGATTATTTCTGTATTTATTTGGGTCGGTAGCGGGTTATTGACCATCCTGCTTTTTTTGGCCGTCTTTGTTTTAAATATCCTGCTTTTTCCGTTCGATAAAAAGAAGAAGATCACTCATCGGCAGTGTTTCTGGTGGTCGGATTCTTTGATTGGTTTAAATCCTTATTGGAGTCTTAAAGTCAGCGGTCTCGAACACATTGATCCTAAAAAGACTTATGTGATCATTGCTAACCACCAAAGCATGGCGGATATTGTCGTGCTTTACCAGATTAAATGCCAGTTTAAGTGGGTAGCTAAGGCTAGTTTGTTCAGTGTTCCTTTTATCGGTTGGTGTTTAAGCTTGATTAAGCATATTAAACTCACCCGGGGTGATTTTGCCAGTATTAAAGAAATCTATCATCAGGCAAGTAATTGGTTGCGCAAAGATATGTCGGTGTTATTTTTTCCGGAAGGAACGCGCAGCAGTACCGATGAAATGGGGCAGTTCCAGAATGGAGCGTTTAAACTGGCGATTAAAGAGAAAAAGCCTATTCTGCCGATTTGCTTAAGGGGAACGCAAAAAGCCATTCCTAAGGGTAGCTGGATTTTTAAGACTAAAGTTGCCGCAGAAGTTATTGTTCTTGAGCCCGTGGATACTGAAGGTTTTGGCGCGGGAGATTTTGCCTTGCTTAGAGATACCGTCCGTTCACGAATTCAAGCCGCGCAAGTTTTAGGAAAATAACCGATGAAAAAAAAGTTTAAAATTATTTTTTGGATTTGTGGTATTCTTTTGGTTTTCTTCCTGGTCGCTAATATTCTGATCGGGATATATGCCCCCCGGATCGTTGAGCAGCAAATTCAGCAGAATTTGAAACTAAAAAGCCATCTGGGCAAAATAACTCTAAGTTTCCCGTTTACGATCACTTTGGAAAGATTAGAGATCGGACAACTAGCCAGTATTAAAAAAATATCTTTGTCTCCTAATCTGTTAGCGCTGTTATTCGGCAAAGTGGTTATTCACGGTTTAACGATCGTTGAACCGGTAATTACCCTGGAGCAGTCGGCGGAGGGCAAGTTGAACCTGCCGGTCTTGGAACAAAAAGGTAAGTCTCCGGATATTTATTTAACCAGCCTTAATTTGCGCGATGGTAAAATAATCTTTACGGATAAAAAAGTTAGCCCCGAAGGTTTCCAGGTGATTTTAGCTAAGTTGAATATTAAGGTGAATAAGGTCGCTCTTCCAGTCACTTCTCTAGCGACAAACTTTAGCGTTAGCGCCCAGCTGTTCAGCCGGCAGGCTGAAGTTTTTGGTGAAGTTACTTTTAGCGGATGGCTTGATTACCCGGCCCGCGATCTGGATGCGGAGCTGGAAGTTAAGCATCTGGATATAACGAAATTCTCGGTTTATTATGGAAATTTTATTTCTAACCGCAAACTTTCTTCCGCTAACTTGGATTTAGTTTCAACTTTTAACTCTAAAAATAATGCTTTGCGCATCTCTACTAAATTCAATCTTTCAAATTTGGTTTATGCCGATGCCCAGCAGGAGTTGTTAAATTTAGATTTGACAAAAAATGCCCTGGATTTATTTACCGATACTAAAGGCAATCTGAATTTAGAATTTGATATCGATACTTTGCTGGATAATCCGGCTTTAAGCCAGGAAAAACTGCAGAAAATAATTTTAAAGGCGGCGGGCAAGAATTTAGCGGCTCAGTCCCCGGAGCAGCTGGTGGATAAAGTGGCAACGATCATTGATCAGTATAAAGGGGTAGGTAAAGAGTTGAAGGCTATTTTCGGCCAGTAGGCGGGGGATTAAAAAAGGTGGAAGAGACAAAATCAAAATCACTTAAAAATATTGAGTCCAGAATGGAGAATCTGGATGTTAATTCTTTGCGTTATCATATTCTTGAGAGCGCTAAGAATTTTAAATGTTCCTGGATCCAGCTAGGCCGTTCTTTATATTCAGTTTGGAAGGATAAGATGTATAAGGAATGGGGGTATGCTAGTTTTGAAGTTTATGCGGCCCGCGAGATCGGCATTCGTAAGCAAACGGCAATGAAACTGCTCAAATCGTATTATTTTCTGGAAAAAGAGGAACCGCAGTATTTAAAGAATGAATATACTGATTCAGCTCAGCCGGTTAATCTTCCCAGTTATGAATCCGTTAATATTTTACGCCAGGCTAAGAATAATAAAAGTTTAGATGAGCACGATTACCATGATTTGAAAAAAGAGGTATTTGAGAAAGGCCGGGACGCCCAGGAGATCAAAAAAAATCTGGGGGTGATTATCCGTCAAAGGCAGGAACTTGATCCCGAAGAAGCCGCGGAAAAGAAAAGAAGCTCGGTCTTAAAAAGGTTGCTCGGCCAGTTACGGATGCTTAAACAGGAGGTGGCGGTGCTTAAGCTGCTTCCGGCGCCGCTGGTTAAAGATTTGGATAACCTGATTAAAAATATCGATCAGGAAATCAGGGAGTGATTTTGATGACAGTAGCGGTTGAAAAGAATCTGACGCTGGAAAAAAGAATGGCGCTTCTGGGGGTGCGGGAAGAGGATATTGTGGAGAATTTCATCCGTTCCAGCGGCCCCGGCGGCCAGAATGTAAATAAAACCTCAACCTGTGTTTATTTAAAACACCTGCCTACGGGATTAGAAGTAAAATGCCAGCGTCAGCGTTCGCAGCTCTTGAATCGTTCTTTAGCCCGGCATATTCTATTGAGTAAAATCGAACATCGAATGCAAGAAGGCATTTTACAAAGGCAGTCTCTAAAAGCTAAAATTATGCGCCGGAACCGCCAAAAACCCAAAAGTATTAAAATTAAAATCTTAGAGGGTAAGCGGCGCCAGGCGCAAAAGAAGCTGGGACGCAAGAAAATTAATGAGATTGAAGTTGCATAAACATTTTCTTGTGGTAGAATATTCAAATATTAAAAAGGAGTCCACATGGCAACCGGCGCAAATTTTATCGCAGGCTTGGTTTCATTAGCTTTAACGGTTTGGTTTGTTTATTTCAGCGTTTTAGTAATTCAAAAGCTGGATAAAATGATTGAACTGTTAGAAAAGAAATAACCGATAGCCGATCGCCATAATTTCATCTGTCGGCAGATTAAATCTATTCAGTATATTAACCTGTTGACTTGTGGAATTAATTATCGTATAATCTTTAAGAAAAGGGAGGTAGAAATTTGGTTTTGGTCAAGGAACAAAAAGCAAAATTAATTGATGATTTTAAAGTGCATGCCAGGGATACCGGAAGCGCTGAGGTACAGATAGCGATTTTAACCGAGAGAATCAATGATTTAGGTCTGCATTTTAAATCGCATAAAAAAGATCTCCATTCCCGCCGCGGGTTACTGCTACTGGTAAGTAGGCGCCGCAGACTCCTCAAGTATCTCAAGGATAAGGATATGAAGAAATATGAAGAGATACTGGGAAAACTTAGCTTGAGAAAGTAAACTCAAGAAGAACCTATCCATAAAAAAAAGAAAGAGCGATCATGCAAAATAAAAGCTTAAAAATTAAATTTGGTAAGAATGACCTTATTATAGAGACGGGAAGATTGGCCAAACAGGCTAATGGTTCGGTAACGATTACTTACGGCTCAACCGTGATTTTAGTTACTGCTTGCATGTCCAGCTCAATTAAAGAAGGGCAGGATTTTTTTCCGTTGACCGTTGAGTACCAGGAAAAAACTTATGCCGCCGGCAGGATTCCCGGAGGTTTTTTTAAACGTGAGGGCAGGCCTTCGGAAAATGAAATTTTAGGCAGCCGGCTTATTGACCGGCCTATTCGGCCGTTGTTCCCTGAAGGATTTTTGAATGAAGTGCAGGTGATGGCGATGGTATTATCAAGCGACGGAGAGAATGACCCGAATGTCCTGGCTTTGATCGGGGCCAGCGCCGCTTTGTCTATTTCGGATATTCCTTTTAACGGTCCATTAGCCAGTTGCCGGGTTGCCCGGATAAATAATGAATTAGTATTAAATCCCACTTACGGCGAGACCGAAAGCGCGGATTTAGAAGTAGTTGTCGCCGGTAATAAAAATGGCGTAGTAATGCTAGAATCAAAGGCAAAAGAGGTTTCTGAAGCGGAATATTTTGAAGCTGTAAAATTCGGGATGGATAGTTTAAAGCCCATTCTGGCTTTGCAGGAAGAATTTGCCCGCCTTTATGGCCAGGCAAAAGCTGATGTTGCGTTAAAACTGGTTGATCCGGCTTTAATGCAGAAGATCGAAGCGCTTTCTCAGCAGAAATTAGCCAAGGTTTATAAATTAAGTAAAAAAGAAGAGCGTGAAGAGCAAGTGGCTTTATTAACTAAAGAATTGGATGAGCAGCTAACCGCCGAAGGTTTTCTGGCTGCGGATATCCACACCGGTTTGCATGAAGTTGAAAAAAAACAGGTGCGTAAAATGATTTCGGATGAGGGCCTGCGTATTGACGGGCGTTCATTTAAGCAGATTCGGGAGATCACCTGTGAAGTTGCTGTGCTTCCGCGTACCCATGGTTCAAGCCTTTTTACGCGCGGCCAAACTCAGAGTTTAGCGGTGACTACTTTAGGTACCGGAGAAGACGAGCAATTAATTGAGTCTTTAGACGGAGAAAAAAAGAAGTCTTTCATGTTGCATTATAATTTTCCTTCTTTTAGCGTCGGTGAAACTCGTCCGGTGCGCAGTCCCGGCAGGCGTGAGATCGGCCACGGGGCTCTGGCGGAAAAAGCTTTACTGGCGGTAATGCCGTCAAAAGAGAAATTTCCTTACACCGTAAGGGTAGTTTCTGAAATTTTAGAATCTAACGGTTCCAGCAGTATGGCTTCAGTTTGCGCGGCTACCTTGTCGATGATGGATGCCGGGGTGCCGATCAAAGAAGCAGTGGGAGGAGTGGCTTTAGGATTGGTTAAAGAAGGGGATAAAACGGCAATTTTAACGGATATCGCCGGATTAGAGGATCATTTCGGCGATATGGATTTTAAAGTTGCCGGGACCCGTACAGGAATTACTGCTGTACAACTTGATCTTAAGAACGCCGGGATTTCTCTGGATTTGCTTAAAGAATGTCTGGCGCAATCGAAAGAAGGAAGGTTGTTTATTTTAGATAAAATGAGCGCGGCGCTTAACAGCCCCAGGGAAGAGCTTTCCAGCTTTGCCCCGCGTATTGATGTTTTAAAGATTAATACTGAAAAAATCGGAGAACTTATCGGCCCGGGTGGTAAGACAATCAAGGCAATTATCGCGGCTACCGGAGCCAGTATCGACATTAAAGATGACGGTACGGTTTTGGTGGGTTCAATCGATGCGGCTAAATCCGATGCGGCGATCAAAATGATCAAAGCCATTACCGATGAAGTAGAAGTAGGGAGAATTTATATCGGTAAAGTAAAAAGGATTATGCAATTCGGCGCATTTGTAGAGTTGGCTCCGCGCAAAGAGGGGCTGGTGCATGTATCTGAGCTCTCCAATACTTTTGTCAAAAAAATTGACGATGTAGTTAAAGTAGGGGATGAATTTAAAGTTAAAGTTATCGGTATTGATGAATTAGGCAGGATTAATTTAAGTAAAAAACAAGCTGAAACTCCGGAAACCCCGCAACAGGGTAGTTAAATTATAGAAGTGAGAGAAAGAAGAATCAATGAGGTCAAGGGCATCGTTCTAGTAGCAGTGGGGCTGATGGTTCTCGCCAGCCTTATCCGCTTTGACCGTTTGGACCTTGTTTTTTATACTTCGCATCCCAATTTTCCCCCCAAAAATCTTCTGGGAGTTTTCGGCGCCTACATGGGCGGTTGCTTAATATTGTTTTTTGGGAATATCTGCAGTTTTATCATTCCTCTTTTGGCGATCCGCGCCGGCATTAAATATTTCCGTCAGGATAAAATTTACATAAGTCTTGCGCGCATCATCGGGGTTTTTACGGTGCTGATCTCTTTAAGCTCGCTTATCGGGATGTTCAACCTGGACAACGATTTATTGAGATTCCAATCGGCAGGATTCTTCGGCTCCCAACTTTCCGCTAATGTAACAAGAACTTTTGCGGTATTCGGTGCCTCAGTTATTTTTACCCTTTTTTTAATTATTGGCTGGGCTTTTTTCAACGAGGAACTTATCTCCTCGCTTTTTTTTAAGTTAATCGGTAAGATCAAATCCGTTTTTGCGGGTTTAGCGGTCATTAATAAAAAGCAAAAAGATGCGGTTGTAAAAGTTAAATCCAGCCTGAATAACAAAAATAACGCTTTGCTTAAAAAACCGGAGCCGGAAAACGCGCCGGTAAAACCAAAGATTTTCATGCCGGAAGCTCAAGCCGCGCCGAAGCCAAAGATTCAAATTAATAAAGTTAAACCGCAAACCGAAGAAATAAAGCCAAAGCCCGGTGATTTAAAGATCGGGGATTATCATTTGCCGTCCGTTGAGCTATTAGATATGCCGTCTCCTTCGGATTCTAAACAGATGAAAGAAGATTTGGAGGATTGCGCCAGGACCCTGGAAAACACTTTAGAGGATTTTGGTATTTCGGCAAAAGTTACGGATATTATCCGCGGCCCGGTAATTACCCGCTATGAACTCGAACCTGCTGCCGGAGTCAAGATTAACCGGATCGAGAATTTAAGTGATGATATTGCTTTGGCGATTAAGGCCCAGTCAATCAGGATTATTGCCCCCATTCCGGGAAAGGGCAGGGTCGGGGTAGAGGTGCCTAATTTGCAAAGCAGTTTAGTTTGTATCCGCGATCTGCTTACCTCCGCGGAATATCATAAACAAAAATCTCCTTTGACTATAGCTTTGGGCAAAGATATTACGGGCCGCTCCGTATTCGGGGATTTAGATGATATGCCGCATTTGTTGATTGCCGGGACTACCGGTAGCGGTAAAACTGTTTGCGTAAATACCTGCATCCTGTCATTACTTTTCCGGGATTCTCCCAATGACCTGAAGTTTTTGATGATCGATCCTAAAATGGTAGAATTGATGCCTTTTAACGGCCTGCCGCATCTTTTATGTCCCGTAGTTACTGACGCTAAAAAAGCCGCGGTTGCTCTTAATTGGGTGGTTTCCGAGATGGAGTCGCGCTATGTGCTTTTATCTAAAGCCGGAGCCAGGAACATTGAGGCTTATAATGAAAAACAGGAAAAGATCCCTTACATTATTGTAATCGTTGATGAGTTCGCGGATTTGATGAGTGTCGCCCGTGATCAGATCGAAAATGCGATTACCCGCCTGGCGCAGTTATCGCGGGCAGTAGGGATACATTTGATCTTAGCTACACAGCGTCCAAGCGTAGATGTAATTACCGGAGTAATTAAGGCTAACTTACCGGCGCGCGTATCTTTTAAGGTAGCCTCTAAAGTGGATTCGCGTACAGTTTTGGATAGCAACGGTGCCGAAGCGTTATTAGGCAAAGGAGATATGCTGTTTTTACAGCCCGGGAAAGAAGATTTGATCCGTATTCAGGGGGCTTTAGTTAAAGATGCCGAGATCGAGCGAGTAGTAGGTTTTATCAAAGCTCAGGGCGAACCGGCTTATGATGACCAAATTCTTAAGGATCAGCAGAAAAATAGTTCAGCCGGCGGCGGCGATAAAGATGAGCTTTATGATGAGGCGGTCCGGGTGATTATGGAAAGCAATCAGGCTTCAGTTTCTATATTACAAAGACGTATGCGTTTAGGGTATACGCGTGCCGCGCGTATTATTGATATGATGGAATTGGAAGGTTTAGTCGGGCCGTTCGAAGGAAGTAAGCCGCGCCGGATTTTAGTGGATCGGGAGGCTTGGCTTAAAGATTTAACCAGCGGTAATCCTATAGATAAATAGTATTGCTAACAAGAAGGCAGTGGGGATGAACCCCATCCCCTCTAAAAATTTAACATTTAAAATTTACGGTTTTATAAATTGAATTAGAAGGAAGGTGCGGGATGAATATTGAAACAGCCGGTTCCCGGCTAAAAAAAATTCGACAAGAGCGGGGGTTAAGTTTAGAGGATGTTCAGAAGAAGACCAAGATTCATTTAAACATCCTGCGGGCGATCGAAGGCGACAGCATCTCCAATCTGAGCCCGATCTACCTTAAAGGTTTTATTAAAATTTACTGCGGTTATCTGGGGATAGATACCAAGGATTTTATTACCCCCAGCCAGGTAACTAAAAAACCGGCCTTAAATGCTACCGTGGGCAGGCCGATCGGAGCGCGGATAGATAAAAAGTCCTCTTTTATCAAAGATGCTTCGATTAAGCTGGGAGCGATTAAGCCTCTGGTTAATTTAAAAAAAATAATTATTATCGGGGGAGCGGCAGTCCTCTGCATAATTTTAGCCGGCAATTTAATTAAATTTGTTTCTTCCCGGCCCAAAAGAAGCCGTTTAGAAAAAGCCAAAATTTCAATGCCGGTTTCAGCCGCAAAAACCGCACCGACCGCTTCCAAAATTAATAAAGATTTGACTCAGGGGTTTACTTTAGGAATATTCGCGCGCGGTAAATCCTGGATTTCAGCTAAAGTTGACGGGAAGGTCGTTTTCCATGGGGTGCTTGCCCGGGGACGCAGCGAAACCTGGAAGGCGAGCGAAAAAGTTGAATTATCCCTGGGAAATGCCGGAGCGGTAGAGCTGCAGGTTAATGACCAGCGTTTTGCTAATCTTGGCCGGCCGGGTCAGGCTTTAAAAAATATCGTAATCAATAAAGATGGCCTGAAGATTTCTAGATGAACCCCGCTCCTTCTTTATATTTCAATTGTTTAAAAGGTGCGGGAACCATTGGAATGAATAAGATAGAAGGAGCGGGGTGAAGCAAAAAATAGGAATATTGAGTTTAGGCTGCCCCAGGAATTTAGTGGATGCCGAAATGCTTGCCGGGCGGCTTAAGCTAAAAAAATATTCGATCATCCAGGATGTCACTCAAGCACAGGTAGTTTTAGTAAATACTTGTGCTTTTATTCAAGATGCCAAGCGTGAATCTATCGATGCGATCTTGGATTTGATCGAATTAAAGAAGCAGGGTAAGCTTAAAAAAATAATTGTTTATGGCTGTCTGGCGCAGCGTTATAAAGATCTAGCTAAAGAATTACCGGAAATAGACGCTTTTGTGGGGACCCCGGGAGAGAATTCCGGGTTTCCAAGGTTGGCTTTAACTCCGAAACACTACGCTTATCTGAAGATATGCGAAGGTTGCCTGAACCGGTGCAGCTATTGTATTATTCCCAAGATCAAGGGCAAATTAAAGAGTCTGGATCCGGCGGTGATCATCCGGAAACTTAGAGGTTTTAACCGGGATAAAATTTCTGAATTAAATATTATCGGCCAGGATATCACCGGTTATGGCATGGATACTTCCGTAAAAAGCCAGCTGGCAGGCTTATTGCGCAAAATAATCAATAATACGCCGAATGTCGGATGGATTCGGCTTTTGTATTTGAATCCGCAGCGGGTTAGCTCTGAATTACTGGAATTAATTGCGGATTCGCCCAGGGTTTGTAAGTATATTGATTTACCCATCCAGCATATTAATAATCGCATCCTGGCGGCGATGAACCGGCCGATCACTAAGGATGAGATCGTTGCTCTGATCAAAAAAATCAGGAAAACAATTCCCGGGGTTTATTTACGTACTTCCTTGATTGTGGGTTTTCCTTCGGAGACGGAAAAAGAATTTAAAGAATTGGTGGAATTTGTCAAAGATGTAAAATTCGACCGGTTAGGTGTTTTTATTTATTCCCGGGAAGAGGGGACTGCGGCATACAAATTTAAGGGGCAGATCTCCCAGCGTATAAAACAGGAAAGGTTTGATCAAATCATGCTGGCGCAGCGGGAAGTAGCTTCAGAAGTAAATGCTAAATTTTTAGGCAGGACCATTTCAGTTTTACTGGAAGAAAAGCAGGATGCAGGTTTCCTCGGGCGCAGCCAAGGGGATGCTCCGGAGGTAGACGGATTGGTTTATGTAAATACCAAGCAAAAATTGCAAATCGGTAAATTCATTCAGGTAAAAATTACAGATACTTTAGAGTATGACCTAGTGGGGGAGCCAAAAAATGAATCTTGCTAATCGATTAACCATGTCGCGCATTATCTTAACTTTTGTGTTTATGTTCTTTTTATTTTGCAACGGGCTCTGGCCTAAAGCGATCGCTCTGGTGGTTTTTATCCTGGCCGCTTTATCGGATTACTTTGACGGAATGATCGCTAAAAGCCGGAATATGGTAACGGACTTTGGCAGGCTTATGGACCCGATCGCCGATAAAATTTTGGTTATCGCAGCTTTTGCGGCATTTGTGCAGTTACAGCTAATTGATGCCTGGATGTTTGTGATCATTGTTTCCCGGGAATTTTTAATCACTTCGATGCGCCTGTTTGCTTTAAACAAGGGCAAGGTGCTTTCTGCGGCGCGGGCCGGCAAGCATAAAACCGTCCTGCAAATGGTGGTTATTTTTACCATTTTAGGTTTTATTCTGCTTAAAGAAATAGTATTAAAATATTATACCTGGAATCCCGCCTGGGAAAAAGTTTTCCGCCAGGGAATATTTATATTAATGCTCTTAACTGTAGGATTAACTCTTTATTCCGGGCTATCCTATTTATGGCAGAATCGAAAAGTAATTACCCGCCTATGAGATTTAAAGAAATAAACGCAGCTTTTGTTAAAATCGCAGCTACTGTTTTTTTTATCGGTTATTTACCGCTGATGCCTGGTACCTTCGGCAGTCTGGCGGGGGTAGGTTTATTTTATTGGTCCCGGGGTTTTTCCTGGATAACCTATTTGGGATTAATTTTAGGGGTTATCCTCCTGGGATTAATGGTCTGCGGCCGGATGGAGAAGTTGCTTAATAAAAAAGATCCGGGTTGTATCGTGATTGATGAAGTAGCAGGTATCTTGGTTGCGCTTAGTTTTATGCCGCTGGATTTTAAGATAATTTTTCTGGGATTTTTGATCTTTCGTATTTTGGATACGCTTAAAATCTATCCTGCCGGGCGTATACAGAACAGGCATGGAGCGGTGGGGGTTATTGGCGATGACTTGATCGCCGGAATTTACACCAACCTGATATTACAAATCATTCTGAAGTTGCCTCTTTAAAATATTATCAAAAGTTTAATTCTTGCAATATGCTGTAGTCGGCTCCTTGCCGGTTAAGCTGGCTTTTAAACAAAGTAATTCCCGCGGCGCTAAATTTCAAATCCAGAGTTGCACAATCATTCCATACTTTTTTCAGGCAGCATTCTAAATCTAAAGGGTTTAAAGGTTGTTTTATCCGGCCCAGGCTGATGTGCGCCTGGAAAGAGTGTCTTTCTTTGGGCAGTCCGATTTTCGATAGTTCTTTTTCGATTTCTCCGACCAGGCGTTTTAGCTCAGGATCAGGGGTTTGGGAGCCGATCCAAATTATCCGCCCCCGGCTTAAATCGGGAAAGACGCCTAAGGTTTCCAGCTTAATTTCGAATGGAGAAAAACCTTTAATTATTTCCGGGATCTTTTGTGCGGCGCAGGCGAGTTGCTCGGTAGAGATTTCGCCCAGGAATTTTAAAGTAAGATGCAGGTTAGCCGGTTTTACCCAGCTAATTTTAGGCAGAGTTAGTTTTAGTTCATGCTGGAGTTTAATCAGGGAAGCATTAATTTCCGGGGGAAGTTTTATGGCGATAAATGCGCGCATAATAAAAGTAAAGATTTCTCAACGGTTTTCTTACAGATAGTTTTCCGGTTGCCCGGAAAGATAAATTTACGGCAAATCTCCAGTTTTTTGGCGCAGAGGCAGATATAGACTGTGCCAACGGGTTTAGCTGAGGTTGCCCCGCCCGGCCCGGCAATTCCGGTAATGCTTAAGCCAAAATCGGCACGCATTTTATTTTTAATATTCCGGGCCATTAATATCGCCACTTCCTTGGAAACTGCTCCGTATTTTGCAATTATTCCCGCCGGGATATTTAGGAGCAGTTCCTTGGATTTGTTACTGTAGGTGACTGCTCCGAGAAGGAAATAACGGGAAGCTTCCGGCAGGCTGGTTAGTTGAGAAGAAAGTTGACCTCCGGTGCAGGATTCAGCAACAGCAATGGTTTTGCCTTGTTTAATCAGCTGGTAATGGATTTTTCGGATTATTGAAGCAGGCATAAAGTTATTATAGCCGTTTTTAAATATATTGACAAGTCCAGTTTCTGTTGTTAAACTAATTAACAATTAATCTTTGGGGCAAGGTGAAACTCCTTACCGGCGGTAGCGCAGAAGCGCACACCGGCGTTTATTTAACGCCGGGCGTAAAAGCCCGCGAGCCGCCGCATAAGTTCATGCGGCTGCAGATCTGGTGAAATGCCAGAGCCGATGGTGCCATGCGAATGGCGAAAGTCCAGATGAGAAAAGATTATTACAGTCTGTAGTTAATCTGCTAAGTTTTAGCGGAGGAGAATGTAAACCCGAAGAGTTTGTTCGGGTTTATTTTTTTATTGGGAGATTCGGGACTGAAAGAAAAAATCTATGTTTAACAGTATCCCAGAAATTTTGGAAGATTTAAAAGCCGGTTTAATGGTGATTGTGGTTGATGATGAAGACCGGGAGAACGAAGGCGATTTAGTGCTGGCTGCTTCAAGCGTGAAATCCGCAGACATTAACTTTATGGCTAAATTCGGCCGCGGCTTGATCTGCGTTCCCATGGAAGAAGAGAGGCTGCGTTTCCTGGAGTTGGATCCGATGCTTAAGAATACTTTGCAGGCTAATCTTGAAGATCCTTTTAAAACTGCCTGGATGATCTCTGTGGATGCAGCCAGCGGAGTTACGACCGGAATTTCGGCGGCTGATCGCGCCAGAACAATTGAGGTCCTAATTAACCGGCAGAGCCAGCCGGAAGATCTGGTACGCCCAGGGCATATTTTTCCTTTGCGTTCACGGCGGGGCGGGGTTTTGGTCAGGGCTGGCCATACGGAAGCGAGTTTAGATTTAATGCGCCTGGCCGGGCTTTATCCGGCCGGGGTAATTTGTGAGATCATGAATGATGACGGCAGTATGGCCCGCTTGCCGCAGCTTTTAGAATTTTCCCGCCGTCACTCTTTAAAGATCTGTACAATTGCTAGTCTGATTGAATACCGCCGCCGGAGGGAGAAACTAGTAGAGGTGGTTGTGCAAACTAAATTACCGACTAAATTCGGCGAGTTTAAATTAATAGTTTACCGCGATCAGACTAATAACCAGTCTCATCTTGCTTTATGTATGGGGAATTGGTCAGATGAGTCCGTATTAGTGCGTGTACACTCGGCCTGCCTGACCGGAGATGTTTTTGGTTCCCTGCGCTGTGATTGCGGAAAACAGCTGGAGAGAGCGATGCAAATGATCGCTCTGGAAAAAAAAGGCGTAATCCTTTATATGAACCAGGAAGGCCGCGGTATCGGCCTGGTTGAGAAGCTACGGGCTTATAACTTGCAGGATAACGGAATGGATACGGTCGAAGCTAATGAGGCTTTGGGGCATAAAGCGGATTTACGTGATTATGGAATCGGAGCTCAAATTTTAGTGGATTTGGGGATTAAACAAATCAGGTTATTAACTAACAATCCGCGAAAGATTGTCGGCCTGGAGGGTTATGGTTTAGGGGTGGCGCAGCGGGTACCCCTTGAGATCAAGCCGAATGCCGAGAATTTTAAATACCTTAAAACCAAAAAAGAAAAGATGGGGCATCAATTAGACATTTAGGCGGTGAACTCCTGCTTTAAAAGTTTAGCTGAAATTATCGAGAATTTCGGCAATGCGGCGGGATTAATTCTTCCGTCATGATTTATGACGGACTCATTAAGGAGGAAATATGGCAAAGGTGATCGAAGGCAAGTTGTTAGCAAAGGGCATGCGTTTTGGTTTGGTGGCTTCACGGTTTAATGATTTTATGACTAAAGAGCTGGTTAGCGGTTGTATTGATACCTTGGTCAGGCACGGAGCAGAAGATAAAGATGTTACGGTAGCTTGGGTCCCCGGGGCATTTGAAATTCCGCTGGTCGCTCAGAAAATGGCCAAAGCTAAATTATTTGATGCTATAATTTGTTTGGGTACGGTTATCCGGGGCGCAACTCCGCATTTTGATTATATTGCTGCCGAAGTGGCAAAAGGTGCGGCCAAAGTTTCATTGGATAGCGGACTACCGGTTATTTTTGGCGTAATTACTGCCGATAGCATTGAGCAGGCAGTAGAACGCTCAGGTTCCAAGGACGGCAATAAAGGCGCTGATGCGGCACTTTCAGCTATCGAGATGGTGAGTTTAACCGGGGAATTAAAATAATTATTAACCTTATCCTGCCGCAAGGATTACCGGCCGGATCAATTCGTCTTTGATTAATTTGTTAGACAAGTTAATCAAGGGCTCAATTACTTCTTATGCGTAAACGGACTAAAGCGCGTGAATATGTGTTACAAATGCTCTATCAGGTTGATATTACCCAGGGCAAGTGGCAGGAAATTTTAGAAAATTTTTGTGCGGTTGATGACCGGCAGGATTTATCCGGTGAGCTTAAAGATTTCTCGGCAGAGTTATTGGGAGGGGTAGTTGAGCATCTGCAGGAAATTGATAAAAAGATCAGTAAATATGCCGCGAATTGGCAGCTTGAGCGCATGGCTTTTGTAGACCGTAATATTATGCGCCTGGGGTGTTTTGAGCTTTTATTCCGTTCGGATATCCCCCCGAAGGTGGCGATCAATGAGGCGGTGGAGCTGGCCAAGAAGTATTCAGGTTTAGAGTCGGGAAAATTTGTTAACGCGATATTGGATCAAATAAAAATCGAAAAAGAGAAATGAACCCTGAGCCTTCTTTATTTTTAAATTTAAAATGCCAAAAGGTTAAAAGTGCGCCTAAGTTAGAAGGTGCCGCTTGAAATATGCTGATTTACATGTACACACTCTTCACAGCGATGGTACGTATACGCCTGCGCAATTGGTTAAGGAAGGCCTCCGCCGGGGGATCGGTGCGCTGGCGATAACGGATCACGATTCAACGGAAGGTTTGGATGAAGCATTGACGCAGGCAGCCGGTACGGAGCTTGAAATAATCCCGGGTATTGAATTGACCGCTCAGCATGAGAATCAGGAAGTGCATGTTTTAGGGTATTTTTTGGATTACCGGAATCAGGAGCTGCTTGCGAAATTGAAATTGATCCGGCTTAATCGTGTTGAACGGGTACATAAGATTATTGAAAATTTAGCCGGGCTGGGTATAAAACTTAATGCCGAAACGGTTTTTGGTATTTCTGGCCAGGCTACGGTGGGCAGGATGCATATCGCCCGGGCATTAGTAAAAGAGAAGGTGGTGGGTTCTACCGCTGAAGCCTTCCGCAAATATATCGGGGATAGGTCGCCGGCTTATGTTTTAGGATTTCGCCTATCAGTGGCAGAAGCGATTAAGATGATTAATGCTGCCGGAGGCGTCGCTGTTTTAGCGCATCCGTACATGTTATATAATGACGCATTAATCAGCGAATTTGCTGGTTATGGCATAGAAGGCATTGAGGTCTATTATCCTGAACATTCCCAATCCATGGTTAATTTTTATTTAGACCTGGCGAAAAAACTTAATCTTCTGGTTACCGGTGGCACAGATTTTCACGGCAGCGCAAAACCGGATATAAAGTTAGGCATGATCAAAGTACCTTTAGAGTTAGTTGAAAAGTTGAGGTCGGCTAAAAAATGATTAAACCGCTCGATGAACATTACATGAGGCTGGCTTTAAAATTAGCCCTTAAAGCGAAAGGGAAAACTTCGCCTAATCCTTTGGTCGGCGCATTAGTGGTAAAAGCGGGTAAAATTATCGGCCGCGGTTTTCATGCTCGCGCCGGATTTGCCCATGCTGAGATAGTGGCTTTAGATGAAGCGGGGAAAAAAGCCAAAGGGGCAACTCTTTACGTTACTCTGGAGCCTTGCGCGCACACCGGACGCACTCCGCCTTGTATTAATCGGATAATCGGCAGCGGGATCAAAGAGGTAGTGGTCGGGATGATCGATCCCAATCCTTTGAATAACGGCAAAGGGGTTACTTTGCTTAAGCAAAGTAATATTAAAGTAAGAGTGGGAGTGCTTGGCGAGCAATTAAAAGCAATTAATGAAAGTTTTATAAAATATATTACTACCCGGATTCCTTTTATCACGGTAAAAGTCGCCGAATCTTTAGACGGCCGGATTGCTACCCGGACCGGTGATTCCAAGTGGATCACTTCGGATAAGGCGCGGGCTTTTTCTCATCGCATGCGTAAAGATTATGATGCGATTATGGTCGGGGTTAATACCGTGTTACGCGACAATCCTAGCCTGAACGCCTGGTTTTCTCAAAAAAAATTAATTAAGATCGTGGTGGATAGTAATTTAAGCATAGCGGAAGATTCTAATATTTTTGCCGGCGCCAGCCAGGTGATTATTATTACTCTGCCCAGCCGCCCGGGGCAGGAAACGGAGAATCGGAAAAAACTGGCCGCTAAAGCCAAAATCCTCGAAGTTAAGGAAAAAGCCGGGCAGATCAATTTGCGCGATGCTTTAAAAAAATTGGCGGGGTTACACATCAGTAATATTATAGTGGAGGGCGGAGGCACGCTGATCGGTTCGTTGTTTGATGAAAGATTGGTCGACAAAATATTATTTTTTATCAGCCCTAAAATCATCGGCGGAAAGGATGCGGTTTCCTCGGTAATGGGCAGCGGAGTTAAGCGCGTCGATCAAGCGATAAAATTAAGGGATTTTAAAATCAGGCGTTTTGGTGAAGAACTATTAGTTTCGGCAAGGGTGAGTTAAATGTTTACGGGAATTGTTGAAGAATTAGGCCGGGTGAAAAGAATAACGCGGCGATCCGGAGTAATTCTTTTGGAGGTGGCCGCCAAACTGTCATTGTCGGATGCTAAAGTGGGCGATAGCATCGCGCTTAACGGCGTTTGTCTTACGATAGTGGCGATTTCCAAGAATTCTTTTAGTTTTGAAGTTATGTCTCAAACGCTTAAGCATTCCAATTTGGGATTATTGAAAGAAGGCCAGGAAGTCAATCTGGAGCGCAGCCTTAAAGTCGGAGATAGGATCTCCGGACATTTTGTTTTAGGCCATATTGATTGTTTGGGCCTGGTCCGCAAAAAAGCCTTGCGCGCTGGGAGCCTGGAATTAGAGATTGCCGTGGGGCAGCAATATTTACGTTACTGCCTGCCTAAGGGGTCAATTGCAATTGACGGAGTAAGTTTAACTTTGGCCGCCGTTTGCGGCAATGTTTTTAGGGTTTGTATTATCCCGCATACTTTTAAGAACACGACTTTGGGCTCAATCTGTCCGTCGGATAAACTAAATGTAGAGTTTGATATCCTCGCCAAAAATAATCCTGCTTAATCCTTTCTATTATTGCGTATACTCTTAATTTCTGGTATACTAATTAAACATTTGCAAGAAATATCGGGGCGTGGCTCAGCTTGGTAGAGCGCAGCGTTCGGGACGCTGAGGTCACAGGTTCAAGTCCTGTCGCCCCGACATTTAATGGGTTATTTGCCGAAAGCGGCAGTAACAAGAAATCCTTAAGTTTGGTCAACACAAGTAAGGATCAAGGTTATAAACACCCATGAAAAAACAGGCTCATGTTTATTATTCGGGTCAGGTCCAGGGTATTGGTTTCCGTTACACCCTTGTGGATATAGCTGATTATCAGAAGGTGCTGGGGTGGGTCAAGAATTTAGATGATGCCAGGGTTGAAGTAGTGGCTGAAGCTGAAGAAGATTCCCTAAAGAGTTTTTTACAACAAGTTAGCCAGCATTTTTCCCAGTATATTAAAGACCAGGATATAGAATGGCTGCCGGCCAGCGGCGAATTCCGCGATTTTAAAATTAAATTCTAGCCAGGCTAATATTCAAAAATGTCCAATCCAATCCAGGAAGAAATCGAACAATTAAAAACAAAATTACGCCAGCACGATTATCAGTATTATGTTTTAAGCCAGCCGTTAGTTTCAGATAAAGAATATGATGATTTGTTGGGCAAATTAAAATCTTTGGAAGATAAATATCCTGATTTTCGCGCACCGGATTCCCCTACCCAGCGTTTAAGCCCGGCAATTAGTGCGGGGTTTAATACCGTAAAACACCGTGCCAGCATGTTCTCTTTAGACAACACCTATTCGATCGAAGAATTAAGGCTTTGGGATCAACGCGTGGCTAAAGGATTAGGGAAGAAATTTGATTATGAATACGTGGTTGAACTTAAAATCGACGGGGTGAGCGCGAATCTAACTTATATTAACCGTCAGCTAACGGTGGGAGCAACCCGGGGAGATGGCTTAACCGGTGAAGATGTGACTGCTAATATCAAGACTATCCGGGCTGTTCCTTTAGTGCTTTTAGATGAACAGCTGGCAGATTTTATCGAGATTCGCGGTGAAGTGTATATGGATAAAGAAGATTTTTTAAAAGTTAACCAGGAACGCGTGGAAGAGGGGGAGATTCTATTTGCTAATCCGCGCAATGCGACCAGCGGTTCGCTAAAATTGTTAGATAGCGGTATTACCGCCAGCCGCCGGCTTAATTTTTTTGCGCATTCTTTAGGGGCTTATCAAGGAGCGCCTATCGCCAGCCAGTGGAATTTCCTCGCTCAGGTTAAAAAGTGGGGGCTGCGTACTAATCCGCATTCGGCACTTTGTTCTGATATTGAAGAAGTAATTCGCTATTGTCAAAAATGGCAGGATAAGCGTGATCAACTTAGCTATGAAATTGACGGGATAGTAGTAAAATTAAATAGCTTTAGCCAGCAGCAAGAACTGGGTTTTACGGCAAAAGCTCCTCGTTGGGCAGTGGCCTACAAATTTCCCGCCCGGCAGGCGACTACGCGAGTTCTGGCGATTAAAGTTAATGTCGGCCGTACGGGAGTAATCACCCCCGTGGCTTTGCTTGATCCGGTAGAATGTTCCGGCGTAGTTATCAGTAATGCTACTTTACATAATTTCGATGAAATAGAAAGATTAGGCCTACGGGAAGGCGACCGGGTGCTTATTGAGCGGGCCGGAGATGTTATCCCTAAGGTGGTAAAAGTTTTGGAACAAAGAGGAACGAAAATTTATCATAAACCTCTTAAATGTCCGGCTTGCCAGGGGAAGATTGTTAAAGAGAAAGAGCAAGATGTGGCTTATCGCTGTATTAACTCTGATTGCCCGGCGCAGTTGGAGCGGGCGCTTTTACATTTCGCCAGCCGTGACGCGCAAGATGTAGAAGGCTTAGGAGAGGCGGTAATTGCCCAGCTGGTAAAATCCGGCCAGTTAAAAAGCTTAGCCGACATTTATAAACTTAAAATGCCGGATCTGTTAAAGCTGGAATTATTTAAGGAAAAGAAGGCCAATAATCTATTAGAGGCCATTGCCAAAAGCAAACAACAGCCCCTTGAGCGTTTGATCTTTGCTTTAGGCATCCGCCATGTCGGGCAGAAAGCAGCTTATACGCTGGCAGCGGAATTTGGTACTTTGGATAAACTTATCCAGGCCAAACACAGTGATTTAGACCGTATACCTGAAATCGGTGAAGTGATGGCCCAATCAATTGTGGATTATTTTGCTTTAAGCCAGACTAAAAAATTGATCCAACAGTTAAAAGCAGCGCAGGTAAATATGCGCCAGGAAATTTCTAAAGTTAAGGTTACTGGTTTGACCGGAAAAACCGTAGTTTTTACCGGCCAGTTAGAGGGATTTTCCAGATCCCGGGCGCAAGGTTTGGTGCGTAAATGCGGGGGGATTCCGGTTTCCAGCGTAAGCAGTAGAACAGATTTTCTGGTCGCCGGAGAGAGTACCGGATCAAAATTCAAAAAAGCGCAGCAGCTGGGAGTAAAAGTTATTAATGCCAAAGAATTTTTCCGTTTAGCAGGTTTAGAATAGCGCTGAAACTGATTATCTTACGATTGCTCAAAGGCATCCACAAAAGGAGAGTGAGTTGATGAATATAAAGCGAATTTTATCGGTTTTATTATTTTGTTTTCTGTCGTTGAACATAATCGGTTGCGAATCTTTTTCGCGTAAATTTGTCCGTAAATCTAAAAAGCCGGATGCGGCGATTGAGCTGGTGCTTACCCCGGAAGAATATAAAGGCCCGAATATGAGCAAAGAGGAGATTTACCGGCAGTATTATCTTTACTGGTCCTCCTGGCAGGATGAGTTGATTAATGCTCTTACTCAAAAGGCAAGTTTGAAGAAAAAAATAGATTGCGCCCAGGAAGCATTGAAGAACCTGGTGAATATGAAAATGATGCTGGTGGAAGCTGCCCAGAATAATTTTGAGCCGGAGATCGCCAAGTTAAATGACCTCTTGTTTTATATAAAGAATGATGTTTACGGGTCGAATAATAACCGGAATATCTCGGTGGCGGAAAGGATTAAAGCCAATATCCATAAAAATTTTGTTTATCCTAAAATAAGGAATTACCTGAAATGATCCTAGAGACGGTGAATGTCGGTCCGATGCAGGTGAATTGTTATATTCTGGCCAATGCCGAAGGCGCTCAAGCGATGATTATTGATCCTGGCGATCAGGCGGCCAAGATCAAAGCGGTTCTGGCTAAGCATAAATTAAAGCCGGCGATGGTAATCAATACGCATGGGCATTATGATCATATCGGCAGCGATGATGAATTCGGGGTTTGTGTTTATGTGCACAAACTGGATCTGCCAATGCTTGTTGATCCCAAAAAAAATCTTTCCGCCAGTTTTTCGACTCCATACAAGGTTGCCTCTAAAATTAAAACTTTGGCTGACCGCGAAATTATCAAATTAGAAGATATTGAGCTGGAGGTGATCTATCTGCCCGGGCATACCCCGGGCGGTATCGGTTTATTAATGAAAAAACCGCAAACCGGTATTATTTTTACCGGCGATACCCTGTTTTGCCAGGGAGTCGGGCGTTCAGATTTACCGGGAGGCAGCCAGCAGATGCTGGAGGAAGCGATCCGGGAAAGATTATTTGTTTTGCCGGTTGATACCCGGGTTTATCCGGGGCACGGATCAGCTACGACCATCGGACGGGAGAAGAGTAATAGCCCGTTTAGATTATAATGAGTCGGATGCTTTTTTTGTCCAGAGAATCAAAGCAGGCCGGATATAGAATAATTGAATAAAGGAGAAGTGCAAGGTGGAAGAACTCATCGATTCATTTTTAGATTATCTTTCAGTTGAGCGCGCCTTAGCTAAAAACACTATTCTTGCCTACCGGGCGGATTTGAATCTTTATTTAGATTTTATCAACCGCCGGGGGATAATGATTCTTTCTAAAGTGTCTAAGAATGATATTGTTGATTTTATGCTTTTTCAAAAAGAGCAGGGGATCTCGGCGACCAGTATTTCGCGAAGGCTGGCGGCCATCCGGATGTTTCATCGTTTTTTAGCCCGGGAAAGAGTTTTAAAAAGCGACCCGACAACCTTGATCGATTCCCCAAAGCTCTGGAAGAAAGTTCCGGATACTCTTTCTTTAAATGAAGTGGAAGCCTTGATCAGCCAGCCTGATGTGAGAGATCACCAGGGACTGAGGGATAAAGCGATCCTGGAAACTCTTTATGCTACGGGAATGCGGGTCTCGGAATTATGCGGGCTGAAAGCCAACAATATCAATTTAGATATCGGGTTTCTGCGTTGTGTCGGAAAAGGGAATAAAGAGCGGATAATTCCGTTAGGGAAAAAAGCGATCCACAGTATCAACCGTTATTTGGAAAGTTCCCGGCCGCATTTTTTAAAACAAAAGACTTCGGAATTCCTTTTTGTCAGCCGCTCCGGGGTTAAATTATCCAGGCAGTCCGTTTGGAAACTGATCAAGCGGTATGCCAAGGCCGCTAAGATTAAGAAATTAATAAAAGTACATACTTTACGGCACTCTTTTGCAACGCATTTATTAGAAAGAGGCGCGGATTTACGCTCCGTACAGGAGATGCTGGGGCATTCCAATATTTCGACTACCCAGATTTATACGCATATTGATAAAGAACGGCTTAAAACGATCCATCAGACATTCCATCCGCGTCCGTAAATTAAAGCTAAGGTCAGGCAGGAGAATTTAATTTTTAACAGCGGCAGATTAAAAAATGATGACACTTTTGAATAAATTACCCGAAGATTTAAAGAAGATCATCCGCCAGGCGGCAGTGGTTTCCGGGCAGGCTAAAATGCCGGCTTATTTAGTAGGTGGCTGTTTGCGGGATTTGATTTTGGGGGTGAAGAATTTTGATTTGGATATAACGGTCGAAGGGGAGGGGATCCTGCTGGCCAAAAAACTGGCCAAAAAATTAAAAGCGGAATTAATTACTCATGAGCAGTTTAAAACCGCTACCCTAATTTTACCAAATCGTATAAAAGTAGATGTTGCTACTACCCGGCAGGAAAAATATTCTGCTCCTGCGGTATTGCCGGCGGTTACTCCGGGAAGGCTGCGGGATGACCTTAAGAGGCGGGATTTTACGATCAATGCTATGGCAGTAAATATCAGCGTTAAAGAAAAACAAATTATTATTGATCCTTTCGCCGGTCAAGATGACCTGGCTGCCGGTAAAATCCGCATTCTTCATGATCTGAGCTTTAAAGATGATCCTACGCGGATACTCAGGGCAGTGCGTTTTAGCCAGCGTTTTGATTTTAAGATCGAGCCTCATACGCTGCGATTGCTTAAGGCGGCAATTGGGGCTGGAGACATGGAGAAGGTGAATCCCCATAGGATGCGGGATGAATTAATCTTAATACTTAAAGAACCGGACCCATTTAAGTCGCTGGCGGCGCTGGATGATTTAGGCGGGTTATCTTTTATCGATCCTGCCCTCAAGCTGGGAAAATCCGCCCGGGTTTTATTTAAATCTATCGGCCGGCAATTAGGCTGGTTTGCTAAAAACTTCCCTGCGCGCAGACAGCTGGATAACTGGCTGGTTTATTTTGCGGCTTTGCTTTCGCCCTCTGCTTTGGTTCATAAAAAAGCTATTCTTCAGCGTTTAGGTTTACGTAAAGGGGAAATAAAGCGTATTATGGATTATTTTCAAGAGCGCAAAAAACTTATTTCGGTTTTAAGTAAACCGAAAGTTTCTCCGGAGCGGATTTTTTCATTGTTGGAGCCTTTAAGTTATGAAACGATCATTCTGTTAAGCGCAACTTCGCAAAATAAAAATTTAAAAAAATATCTATCTGATTTTTTCGAAGTATATAATGGTATGCGTATCTGCGTTTCCGGGGCTGATCTGGGCGGTTTAGGGGTTAAGCCCGGGCCGGAGTATCAAAAAATATTCGCAAAAGTACTGGCGGCTAAACTCAACGGCCGGCTGAAGAACCGCCGGGATGAGCTGGCTTTAATCAGAAAATTAGTGTAGAATCAAATTAAAAGAAACGGAGCGGTTAAACTATGTCAAGACATGAGCGTGTTGAAGAGGCGATAAAAAAAGAAGTCAGCTTGATTATTCATGATGAGCTTAAAGATCCCCGGATCGGTTTTGTTACGATTACCCGGGTGGAGTTATCTCAAGATTTAAGAAACGCCAAAATCTTTTACAGTGTTTTAGGCAAGGAAGATGCCTGCAAAAAAACTAAACTCGCTTTAGATTCGGCTTTAGGCTATATCCGCAGCTTAGTTGCTCAAAGGATCAACTTGCGTTTTGCTACCGAACTTATCTTTTGCGAGGATCATTCTACTGAATATAGCGTTAAAATACAGGAAGTATTAAATAAAATTAAGGAGAATAATGAGCCTAAATCAAATCTGTAGGGATCTAAAGAAATACAACAATTTTTTGATTACTGCTCACACTAGCCCGGAGGGAGACGCTTTGGGTTCGGTCCTGGGTTTTTATAACCTGATTAAAAAACTGGGTAAACAGGCGGTCATCATTATTGATGATCGCCTGCCTTACGGTTATGATTTTCTTCCCGGAGCCCGGCATATCCGGCGGTTGAATACGGGGATGAAATACCCTAAATTTGATTGCCTGGTGGTTTTGGATTGCGCAGATTTAAAACGGACCGGAGGAGTCCATAAATTGAATCGGCAGAATCAGCCGGTAATGAATATTGACCATCATATTAGTAATCAATTTTTCGGGGAAACCAACTGGGTGGATGCGCAGGCTTCTTCTTGTTCAGAGATGATTTATAAACTGTATAAACAATTGCGCCTTACTTTGGATAGGGATAGCGCCTTGGTTTTATATACCGGTATTATGACCGATACCGGATCTTTTCGTTATTCTAACACCGCTGTTTCTACCTTTAACGCCGCGGCAGAACTTTTGAAATTTGGAGTTAATGTTGCGCAGGTCTATCGCTATACCTACGAAAATATCCCGGCCCCAGAGGCTAAATTATTACTTAAAATCCTGTCAAAAATTAAATTTTTTGGCCACGGCCAAATTGCCGCTTTTGAAATCAGCCCTGAGTCATCCGGCAGTAAAAAAACACGGATTGACCTGGCGGACCAGGCGCTAAGCTTCGGCCGGGCGATCCAGGGAGTTGAAGCGGTAGTATTATTTAGGAAAATATTAAAATCTAAATCTCAGGTGCGCGTTAATTTAAGAAGCCAAGGCAGGGTGGATGTGAATAAGATCGCGGCTTTTTTTAAAGGGGGAGGGCATAAGACCGCTGCCGGTTGCACTGTTTTTGGCAAGTTGCCAGCGGTG
>Ga0116171_10000762_pt1 | contig 33448 bp, 32 predicted proteins | sample AD_JPNHW2_MetaG_FD_89798 | JGI IMG/M metagenome (GOLD analysis project Ga0116171, IMG submission 89798) | Active sludge microbial communities of municipal wastewater-treating anaerobic digesters from Japan - AD_JPNHW2_MetaG | ecosystem: Engineered > Bioreactor > Anaerobic > Digestate | place... | reverse complement strand
CCCGACTTTAAACATTATCAAATCACCTTAATTGAAGATTGTAAATCAAAGATTGAAGATTATGATTTAATTCACTATCCCTACTTTGATCCCTTTAAATTAACCCTGCCTTCCCAAAATAAACCCTATATTGTTACCTGTCACGATTTAATCCCCAGAGCCTTTAAAAAACATTTTCCTGTTGGCGTTAAAGGTGAAATAAAATGGTTAATTCAAAAACACCGCTTACAAAAAGCTGCTTACATCATTTGCCCCTCACACAGCGCCAAATATCAAATCCTCGATCACCTTAAATACCCCGCCGACAAAATTTACACCACTTATGAAGCCGCTTCATCAAATTTTAAAAAAATTAATAATAAAATTTTTTTATCTACAATCAAAAATAAATATAAACTGCCCAATAAATTCGTCCTATATGTCGGCGATATCAACTGGAACAAAAATATTCCTTCTTTAGTCAAAGCTTGTCTTAAATTAAAATATCCCCTGGTCATTGCCGGTTCAGCCGCGGTCAAACAGGTCCCCCCTCATCCCTGGACTCAAGACATTCTCTATCTCCAGTCAATTGATGCGTCATTGCGAGCGAAGCGAAGCAATCTATTATCTCTTCTTGGCTTTGTCCCTGATGAAGAATTACCGGCTCTATATAATTTAGCTACCATATATTGCCAGCCATCATTCTCGGAAGGTTTTGGTCTACCTTTAATTGAAGCCATGCAATGTGGCACTCCGGCTTGCTATTCGCAGGAGTCATGTTTACCGGAAATAATGGATTTTAATGGTCTTTATTTTGATCCTTATTCTCAATCATCAATCGAAGACTCACTTAAAAAAATGTGGACCAGTAAAAAACTTCGTCAAAAATATTTAAAACTAGGCCAAATTAGAGCTCAATTTTTTTCTTGGAAAAAAACTGCCATACAGACTTTGGCTGTCTATAAATTAGTCGAAATCGATGCTCAAAAATAAAAATCATTTTCTCTCAGTTATTATTCCTGCCTATAAACAGGCCTCGACCATTCGCCAAGATGTGTATTCTATTAACGATACTCTTGAACAAATTAGGTACCCTTATGAAATAATTCTCGTTGTCGATGGAATAAATGTGGATAATACTTATACTGAAGCTAAAAAATGTCATTTAAAAAATCTCCAGGTAATCGGCTATAAAGAAAACCATGGCAAAGGCTACGCTCTTCGCTATGGCATGGCCCGGTCAAAAGGGGATTACGTGGCTTTTATTGACTCGGGGATGGAAATTGACCCCAACGGTTTGTCGATGGTTTTAGAGCACATGGAATGGTATGAAGCCGATATTATTGTTGGTTCAAAACGTCATCCGGCCTCAAAGGTTAATTATCCTCTGGACAGAAAAATTATTAGTTTTGGCGCCCATTTAATTTCTAAATTTCTTCTTGGTATCGATATCCGCGACACTCAGGCTGGATTAAAAATATTTCGTCGGCAAGTACTGGAAAAAGTTCTCCCCCGCCTTCTTATCAAAAGTTATGCCATTGATCTGGAAATTTTATCCGTAGCCAACCATCTTGGTTTTCATAAAATTTATGAAGCGCCCATTAAATTAAATTATGTTTTTGAGGGACTTACCCACGCCTCCGGTCTTAAAGTCATTTATAACAGTCTTATCGATGCTCTTGCTGTTTTTTATCGACTAAAAATTCTCCATTACTATGATGATAAAAACAAAAGAAAGTGGATTTATGACGCCGATTTAGAAATGAAAATTAATACCGGTCAATGAACACCCCCTTATTTTCGGTTATTATCCCTGTTAGAAGTGAAACCGAATACTTAAAGGAAACTCTCCGGCGGTTAAAAAAACAATCATTTAAATCATTCGAAGTTCTCGTCATTACCGATAAAATATCCGGTCCGGTCTCCCCGGCTATTAAAAGAAATTTAGGTGCTAAAAAAGCCAAAGGGCAGTATCTGGCCTTTCTCGATGATGATTCATATCCCAGTAAAAATTGGTTAAAACATGCCAGTAAATTATTTACCAAAAATATCGCCGCTCTTTGTGGCCCATGTCTGACTCCGCCCTCCGATAATATTTATCAAAAAGCCTCGGGTCTCGTCTGGTCATCTTATTTGGGTAGCGGGGGGGCCGGTACCTATCGTAACTCTGTTAAATCAAAAAGGTTTGTTGATGATTTCCCTTCGGTCAATTTGATTGTCAAAAAAACAGATTTTGATAAGGTAAAAGGCTTCGACACTCACCACTGGCCCGGTGAAGATACTATTTTATGTTCAAATTTAGTCTATAAACTTAATAAAAAAATTCTTTATCACCCCAAAATTATTGTTTACCACCATCGTCGTAATGTCATTATTCCTCACCTTCAGCAAATTACCCGCTACGCACTTCATCGGGGCAATTTCGCCCGTATTTACCCAAAAACTAGCTTTCGTCTCGGTTATCTTCTGCCGTCATTTTTTTCTATATATCTACTCTCATTAATTTTTTTTCACCCCATTTATTATCTCCTCCCTCTATTTCTTTATCTATTTTTATTATTTCTTACTTTTACTTCATTTCTAATTTCTCGTTTCACCTTTCTCGTTTCTATACTGGCCACTATTACCATTCCAATAACTCATACCTATTACGGTATACTATTCATCATCGGTTTTTTTTCCAAAAAACTCGATTTCGTTCCTCATCAAACAAATGAAAAAGGTTATCTCGGCGGCTAAAAAAAATTTTTCTATATCTATTTCCTATCCTCCCCTCGAATCAGATAAGGGCATACCTTTTTTGGCTCAAAACCGTCAATTTCAATGGACAAATACAGGTAATGTCATTTTACCTGTCATTCCGGCTTATGGTGCCACTGCCTTAAAAAAACTTGGTTACCAAATCTATTGGGACGATGCCATCGCGGAAAAAATTTCATATAAATTATGGTTAAAAAGAATTATTAGACGTCGACCGAATCTTATTTTTATCGAATCCAAAACTCCAGTTATCAAGCGCCACTGGCAAATAATTAACGAGCTAAAACAACTTTCATTAAAGATTGATAATTGGCCATTGAAGATTGTTTTAATGGGTGATCATGTTACCGCCCTACCCCAGGAATCTTTAAAAAATTGTCCTGTCGATTACATCATTACCGGCGGCGATTACGATTTTATGATGCTCAGCCTCGTCGATCATTTAGTTAATGGCACAAAACTCGAACCCGGCTTCTACTATCGAGATTCGTCATTGCGAGAAAAACCGACGTCATTGCGAGCGCAGCGAAGCAATCTAATTCTAAATTCCGGTCCTTTTGCCCTAAAACACCACAATTTAGATACCCTGCCCATTATCGACCGTAAGTTAACAAAATGGCAACTGTACGGCTACAACAATACCAATTTTCGTTTTAAACCCGGGGCCTATCTCATGTCGGGCCGAGACTGCTGGTGGGGAAGATGCACTTTCTGCAGCTGGACAACGACTCATCCAGCCGGAACCTTTAGAACCTTTTCTGTAGAGCACACCATCAAAGAGATTGAATACTTAGTCTCGCTCGGGGTAAAAGAAATTTTTGATGACTCCGGGACTCTCCCAATTGGAAAATGGCTAGACGACCTCTGTCACGAGTTGATTAAAAGGGGACTTAACAAAAAAGTTATCTTCAGCTGTAACATGCGTTTTGCCGCCCTAAATCAAGAACAATATAATTTAATGGCCCAGGCCGGTTTTCGTTTTATTCTCTATGGTCTCGAATCCAACAACCAAAAAACTCTCGATAAAATTAAAAAAAATACTCAAGTTGCTGATGCCAGGAAAACATTAAGCATGGCCAAAAAAGCCGGCTTAGAGCCCCATATCACCATCATGATTGGTTATCCCTGGGAAAGTCTAAAGGACGCTCAAAATACCTTAAAAGCCGCCAGAAAATTATTTAAAGATAATTTAGCTGATTCCATGCAGGCCACCATTGTCATTCCTTATCCGGGTACCCCCCTCTTTGCCGATTGCCAAAAAAATAATCTTCTCTTAACCGATAATTGGGATGATTACGATATGCGTCACCCTGTTATGAAATCACCAATTTCGCCAGAAAATCAATTAAAACTGGTTAGGGAATTATTTTACGGTGTCCTCACACCCCAGTTTCTATGGCATAAAATTATCTCTATCCGAAATTTTTCCGATATCAAATTTCTGGCTTTTTACGCTGTTAAATATTTGCAAAAACTTCGTGACTTCTCCTCAAATTAGTATTATTATTCCGACCTTAAACGCCGATAAGGTACTGGAGTCTTGTTTAAAATCTATTAAAAAACAAAGCTATAAAAAGTATGAAATAATTATTGCTGATGGTGGTTCAAGTGATAATACCCTAATTATAGCCAAGAAATATCACTGTATTGTCATTAAAAATAAGTTAAAAACTGCCGAAGCCGGTAAGGCCATTGGTCTAAAAAAAGCAAAAGGAGAATTTGTCGCTCTCATTGACTCAGACAATATCTTACCGGATAAAAATTGGTTATCTCTGATGCTTTTACCCTTTAAAGATAAAAATATAGTCGGTACAGAGCCAATTTCCTTTACCTACCGAAAAAATGCCGGCTTCATCGAGCGCTATAGCGCCCTCCTGGGTGCCAATGACCCTTTTGCTTATTTCAATGGCAACTACGACCGCTATTCCTATCTTTCAAATAAATGGACGAAACTTAAATTAGAGACAGTAGATAAAAAATCCTATTTAAAATTGAAAATTGCAGATTGTAGATTTCTTCCTACTATCGGCGCCAACGGTACAATCTTTAGAAAAGATTTTTTAAATAAATTTTTTAAAGGCAACTATCTCTTTGACATTGATATCCTAGCCATGGCTCCCAAGCCTCTCTATTTTGCGAAAGTCAAAACCGATATTATTCACACCTTTTGCGAATCATCTCTCTCAAAATTTATAAAAAAACAAAGGCGCCGCTTAACCGACTACTATATATATAAAGATAAACGTCTTTATCAGTGGCAGTCCCAAAGCCATATTTTCGGCTTTACTTTATATAGCCTTTTAATCATCCCTTCACTATTTGATTCTATCCGTGGTTATATCAAAAAACCCGATTTTGTCTGGTTTTTTCATCCCTTAGCCTGCTTTCTCACCTGGTGGATTTATTTCATCATTACTCTTAAATACAAATTAAATTTATTAAAAGCCACCAACCGTCATCAATGGCAGCAATAAAAGGAATCCTCATTTTAACTCCATTTTTCTCTCCCAACATTGGCGGAGTTGAATCGCACCTCGATGACTTGATTCAACAATTGAACCAACATAAGATTAAATCATACGTCCTTACCTACTCACCCTTAACCACCAAAACAACCTATCTTGCAAAAGAAAAAAATGGATTATGCCAAATAAATCGTTTTAAATGGTTTAGCTATCAGCTCTTTCCAAAACTCGAAAAATATCCTCTACTCGATTTTTTATATATAACTCCCTACTTATTAATACGATCTTTTTTCTGGCTTTTATTTAATCAAAATAAAATTGATATTATTCACAGTCAAGGTTTTAATGCCGCCTTTATAGGAAATATATTGGCAAAAATATTTCACAAAAAACATCTTTGCAGCACTCACGCCATTTACGAAAATATAAGTGGTCTTAGCCGTTATCTTACTGTTAAAGTTTTAAAAAACACCAACCATCTTCTTTGCCTTTCTCAAAAATCACAACAACAATTAATTAAGTGGGGGATTGAGCCTCAAAAAATTTCTCTTTATAAATATTGGATAAATCTTAAAAATTTTTCACCAGGAAATAAGGTCCAAAAATTTACAGCTCTCTTCGTCGGCCGCCTTATTAGCAAAAAAGGGATTAAAGTCATACTTCAATGTGCTCCAAAAATTCCAGCGATAAACTTTATTATCGTCGGTAATGGCCCACTGGAAAATTATGTTTCAAATTTTTCTAAAAAGTACAAAAATATCCAGTATTTAGGCGCTATTCCAAACGATAAATTACCGGATATTTATCGTCGTGCCTCAATTTTTTGTATTGCCTCACAATATCCCGAAGGTTTTGGTCGCGTCAGTATGGAGGCCGTTGCCTCCGGCCTTCCCGTTATCGGTTCAAATTTAGGTTCAATTCCCGAAGCCTTAGACAGTACAGTTTCTATCCTTTTTAAACCAACAGTTTCAAATTTTACTAAAACATTAAAAATGTTATCAATACAACCTAAAAATTATAAAACCTTGCAATTAAATTGCCGATCTTACGCAGAAAAAAATTTTTCCGATTCTAATTTTAAAATCATTCTCAAAGCCTATTCCCAGCTTCTAAATACAAACTAATTTTTTGATGCTGCTTCAAATCAAGTTTTTTTAAATCCGGTACCTCCCCCCTTCGAAAAGAACATCGTTTAATCTCTTTAAAACCCGCCTCTTTAAGTAGTTTTTTTGCCGAAGCGACATCATACATCCACTGGTGGCCCCTGATAAATAATTTTTTTATCTTCCCTAAAAATCCAACATATAGATCCTTATCAAAACCAAAAAATTCCCGATTGAATTGTTCGGCATTTGTATAATTTTTAATTATTTTATTTAAATCAGGCAGGACAATTCTAATTATTCCCTTATCTTTTAAAACTCTCCGGCACTCTATTAAAATATCTCTGGCCTCCTCTTTTTCGAAATGCTCGAGAACGTGAGAGCAGTAAATAAAGTTAACGCTTTCATTCTCATCAGGCAATTCATCCTTAATATCAACTAGAGTAATCTCTGGCCATTTCCAATCATATGATTTATCCAAAAGTCCAAGTTTGACAAATATTTTAGTTAACCCAAATTTCCCTAAAAACGGCAAGAGTCCCCAGTCATAATTAATCCAGCCCCTGGCTGAATTTGGGCCAGATCCTAAATTTAATTTCCTCATAAATAAGTTAAAATAGCCTATTGAAAGAAAAACTTCTAATTATAGCTAATAATAACATTGGTACCAGTCAAAGTGGCGGTGATACCATCTTTTTGGAATTCATCAAAAACTGGCAAAAAAAACTGGAGATAACAGTTATTGGCAGTGGTGAAAGTAAAAGATTATTAAATCGTTATCATTTAAAACCGAAATTTATTGAAAGCGATACCATTAATTCTCATTGCTACCCCAGTACTCTAAACATTGTTTTGCATAGTATTCGCCGAAGTTTTCGTGCCATCGTAATATTCAATAAATATAAAAATATATTTAAAGAATCGGATTATTGCTACACCGCCTCTGATTTTATTCCCGATTTTATATTTGGCTTACTTTACAAATCTGTCAATAAACGGGGAAAATGGCTCTCTAGCCAGTATTTATTTGCTCCAAACCCCTCTGACAAAAATTCCCCCTATCGCAGCCATCCTCTTAAAGGTTTTCTCTATTATTTATTTCAAAAAATAACTCTGCCTCTGGCCAACAAATACGCTGATTATATTTTTGTTACCTCAGAGCCCGACAAAGCCCAGTTCCCCGGCAAAAATGTCATTGTCGTTCGGGGTGGAGTTGAGATTACCCATTCAGAAAAATACCTTAAATCCGGCAAAATAAAACCAGTTAACGAGCGTCAATTCGACGCTGTTTTTCAAGGCCGTCTCCATCCTCAAAAAGGGGTTTTGGAGCTAGTCGATATCTGGAATTTAGTCACCAAAAAGTTACCTAAGGCCAAACTTGCCATCATCGGTGACGGTCAACTAGAAAAAAAATTAACAGAAAAAATTCAAAAATCTAAACTAAATAACAATATCACTGTATTTGGTTTTAAAAACGGCGAGGCAAAATATAAAATATTTAAAGATTCTAAAATAGTTGTTCATCCGGCCATTTATGACAGTGGGGGCATGAGTGCCGCCGAAGCCATGGCCTGGGGTCTTCCCGGCGTCTCATTTGACCTAGAAGCCTTAAAAACATATTATCCAAAGGGGATGATAAAAACCCCTTGTTTTAACCATGATAAATTTGCCGCAAATATAATTAATCTTTTATCAAATCAATCACTTTATCAAAAAACCTCTACCGATGCCCTAAATCTAATTAGATCAGCTTGGGATTGGCAAAAACGCTCAATCATTATATATAAACAAATTTTTAATGACTGATATTGTTCTTCTGTCACCACCTTCAAGAAGTTTTAACCATTATCGTCCACCTATGGCTCTTCTGTATTTGGCTGGACATCTTCAAAGACACCACCTTAAGGTTAAAATAATTGACATCACCATTAAAGAAGTTATTCGAAATAAAAATTTTTCAAATGAACTACCGAAAAAATTAAAAGAAATTGAAAAAGAAATTTTATCAAAAGTGAATAAAATACAACCTAAAGTTGTTGGCATCACCTGTTATACCCCAGAATACAAAGAAGTTTTATCACTTGCTCGTAAAATTAAAACTAAAGATTCAAAAATAAAAATAGTTGTAGGCGGTATTCACCCCACCCTTTATCCAGAGGAATTACTTGAGGAAGAAAATTCTCCAGTAGATTTCGAGGTAATAGGAGAAGGTGAAGAAACTTTTCTAGAATTATGTCAGCGATTACTTAATCAAACTAAAATTTCATATACAAATATTAAAGGGATTGCCTTTAAGAAAAAGAACATAATCATCAAAAATACTCTCAGGAAATTAAATAATAATCTTGATACTATTTCTCATCCAGCCTACAACCTAATCGACATGGGCTACTATACCCAAGCATCACCCTATGCCATCAGGGGCTGTTTTTTACGTTCATTCTACCTTTTAGCTACTCGTGGCTGTCCTTCCACCTGCACCTTTTGTGTCGCTAAAAAACTTCGACTCTTTAATGGTGGCGGTTGTTATACCAGAATTAGATCAGCCAAAAATATTATCAAAGAAATTAAATTACTACGCAAAAAATACCACATCGATAGTTTTTATTTTATAGATGATTTATTTACCATAAATAAAGAAAATGTAGCTAATTTTTGTCGTTTATTAAAAAAAGAAAAATTAAATTTACTATGGGGATGTTCAGCTAAAGTATCAACTCTCGACGAGAATACCCTAAAATTAATGTCAAATTCTGGCTGTATTCAAATTGATTTTGGAGTTGAGAGAGGAAGTAATCAGGCTCTTCTTAAAATTCAAAAGGGTATAACTATAGCCATGGTTGAAAATATTTTTAATCTTTGTCATAAATATAAAATTCGGACTTTTGCAAATTTTTTAGTTAATTTACCAAATGAAAGCGAAAAGGACTTAAAAGACATCACTAAATTAGCATCAAATTTAAAATCTGAAATATATAGTTTTAATGTCTTTACTCCTTATCCGGGAACTGAAATATACGATCAAATGAAATATCACTTTACAAAGGATGAGTATGGGGAATTATTTAACTCATCCTCTTTAATTGAAACTGAACCAAATAAGTATCGTTTTTCTAAACATAAAATAAACATTTTAAAATGGGCAGAAACACAAAATAAAAGATTTAATCAAATTTTACCGAATTTACGTTTTCATTTTAGTTTTAGGTACCTTAAGACTCTTTATAATTCACTAAATAAACTTAACTATTTATCTCAATCAGTAAATCTTTTTAAAGAAATACTTAATCAAAAACTAAGCTAATGAAATGTCCTATTTGTAATTCTGATAATAATACCAAAATATTTACCGCCTCTAATGTTCATGGCCGACATCAGATCAATTCCCAAAAAATAGCCATTCTAAAGTGTGATGATTGTAGCTGTATTTTTCCCAAAATTAAAACAGACAAAAATTTTTATAAAAAATATTATCCAAAAAATTATCAGACACCCACTAAAAACAAATTTTTAATCAAAATTTATCAAAATTTTAATTATCATTATCAAAATAAATTAATCCCCCAAAATTCAATTCTGCTTGACGTGGGTTGTGGTCAGGGTGATTTTATAAAACAATTACCTAAAGGAATAAATGCTTATGGAATCGATATAAATCCATTAATAAATAAAAATATTATTAAAGACGACTTTCTAAAACATCGTTTTTCTAAAAAATTCAATATTATTACCTTTTGGCATTCACTAGAACATTTTAAAAATCCTAAAAAAGCTTTAGATAAAGCGATTAATTTATTAAAACCGAACGGAAAAATATTAATTTCCATTCCCAATACCAATTCGTTTGCCTTTAACTTAGGACAAAAAAATTGGTTTCATCTAGATCCACCTCGGCATCTTTTTTTACCAAACAGTCAAAACATAAAAAAATTATTTCCTAAAAATTCTAAAATTAATCTCTATTTTCACCCTTTTGAATTTCCTCTAGATCTCTTTTGGTCACTAAAAAAACATCCATACCTAAGGATAATATACCCCATCCTAAAAATATTTGATCACGAAACCATGATGGTTATCTATCAAAAAAACTAGCTACTTCCCACCTTAATACTTTCCAGCTGAGTTAGTGCCTCTCTGGCCATTTTATAATCAGGATAGACCGTCAGTATTTGTTTCATAATCTTTTTTGCTTCCTCTACCCTTCCGCCCTGAGCCAGGACAATACCCAAAACAAAATTTGCCTGGGGGTCATTTGGCTGTATCTTCACCGCTTCATTGGCGTGAGCCAGCGCTAAATCTAATTTACCTTCGTTTAAATCAATTTGAGTTAAACTGAGATAAGTTTGAAACAAAGTGGGTGAAAACCTTAGAGCGGTATCATATGATTCCCGCGCCAAATCTAGTCGACCAGTTTTGAAGAAAATATTGGCGCGATTATGATAGGCATCGGCATAGTTTGGTTTTACCAGCACCGACTGAGTAAAGCCTTTGACCGCGTTGTCATAATCTTTTAATTTATCGTAATCGTCACCGATGTTATTCCAGGCATTATGGCTGTTTGGCGATACCTGGCAAGTGTTTACCCACAAATTATGATTGGTACTCCAGTCAATATTTCTCTGATAAACCCGAACTCCATAGTATGCCAAAATTGAAATCAAAATAACTGGAGAAACTATTTTAAACTTCTTCCAGTGATCATTAAGAAGCAGTCCTAGAAACCAGCAAAAGCCGAGAGATCCGAGAAACATATAGCGCTCTGCCACCAGCCAACTGACCTTAATTGGGGCAATTGAGGGCGCTATGGCCACGAATATAAAGGATAAAGCAAAGAAATATCTTTTATCCTTAAAATAAAAATAAATAATCAGGCCTAAATAATTTAATAAAATAAGCCAGTTCAACCAGGTCGGGAGCACATACATGGTGTGATAAAGAGTCAGATCAACCGGAAACCACAAAAGTTGCAAATATTTAGGTATTTCTGTCGGATATTGAAAAAAAGGATTATAAAAAATACTTTCACTGGCGTTATAGCCGGAATTTACAATATTTATCCGGTTGTTAATATAAGGCCAGCTAACAAAAACCCCAATTATAGCAACCAGTATCAACCACCAAAAATATTTAGCATACTTATCCCAAATACTTTTCCAGCCAACAAATAAAAAATATAAAAAGATTATTAAAAAAACGGCAAATGGTCTCGGTCTATCAGTTTGAAAGGCGAGTAGAAAAAATAAGCCACTTAATATTAAATTTAACGACTTACCTCTATCTAGGTAATAAATAAAATTAATTACCGAGGCCAAAATATATATTCCCAGTATCAAATATATTTTGCCCGCATTCCAAGATACCGCCTCAACATGGATAGGATGAAAGACAAAAATAAGCATAGTTATCTTTGTAACCCAATCATTATTAGTAATTAACTTTACAAAAACAAAAGCTAATATATTAAATATTAAGAAGTAGATTAAAGAAGTAAGATGATAGGGAACTGGACTGGCAAAACCAAACAATTTATAAATAAAAAAATTAGTAAATGTCATTGAATTACCTAATGTGGGATAAGTTATGGCATATTTAAAATTGCCAATCTCCGGATTTTGAGGGATCGTGGCATAGTCATCAGAGACAAAATCACCACTCATGGCATTGGCATAAAGACCAATTGCCAGCAGACTCATTATCAGTAAAAATAACCAATTTTTCTTTATAATATCCCAAAACTTAGGCAATAACTCATGTATCCCTTCTCTAGAATCTAGTTTCTCGTTTCTCGTTTCTGTTAACTGTCTTCTCAGTTTCTTTAATCTTTTCTGCGACATAAATCCATTTTAACAAAATATTTCGCCAGTTTATCTTTACTATGTCTTAGTCTCCAGTTCACTTCATCGATTGTGACTATGTCAGCTACCTCCGTGGGACAATCAGAGCATTTTTTGTACTCAATTTTTGTTGAATTTTCCATATTATAGTATTTTAATATTCTATTCATCTTCTCCTCTTCTAATCTAGTCAGATCTGCCATTAAAACCAAATCCAGCTTACTTTTTAAATATTTTTCAAAAAGTTTTGTGTAATCATTTTGATTGGTGATTGCCCCCTCATTGCCGGAAGCCATAATATTGACCATCAGAAGTTTTTTAGCCCTGGATTTGGCAAAAGCCTTGGTCACCCCCTTAGCCAAAAAATTAGTTAAAAGTGACCCATGGACACTGCCCGGACACACAATGATTAAATCAGCCCCGTCTATAGCTTCTATTGCTCTCGGATTGGCCTCAACCAATGGGTCTAGCCACAAGTCGACCACGTAGTCCTTTGACATTCTTAGCTCATCAAGGTATCTTTCTCCCTTATACTGCTTACCGCTAATCGTTTTAAAACAAATCTCCGCCGGTTTTAAGGCCACCGGAATTACTTCACCGACAATATTGGCCATCGTTAATTTTTTAAATAGTTCACCCACATTCGAGAGTCCGTTAACTTTCTCGGCCATAAACTGAAAAAAAGTATTGCCAAAATTACGGTTTTTACCATCACGGTACCGGAGCATATCTTCCCAAATTGCCTTTTGCTCGCCATCATCCCAAAGAGAGATGAGCGATCTCCAGTAATCAGAATTAGCCAAAATTTGCCCGCGTTCATCGGTTCTAATTCTGCCCGTATCTCCGCCGCTATCAAAAGTCGAAACTATCGATTTAATTTGAGTAAAACCTCCCAGGACTAAAGCTTCATTTATCACCGGCATCCCCGTACCCCCGCCAATCGTACAGATCTTTGTCTTTTTATCCATTCTGTCTATTATAGACTAAAGTACTAAAGCTCTAAAGTACTATAGCTCTATTATGTTAAACTATTTCCATGCTATCTTTACTCAAAGAAATTAAAGATGTCATCAAATGGCATGAGCTCCTCTGGCAAATGGTCGGCAGGGAAGTCAAGACCCGCTATAAACAGTCAGTTCTTGGCTATTTTTGGGTAATTCTAAACCCCATGGCTCAAATGATCGTCATGTCCTTTGCCTTTTCGGTCATCCTCCGTGTCCCGACCAACGCCGCCGGTAATATTCCTTATTCCATCTTTTTATTTGTCGCCCTCCTGCCCTGGAATTTATTTGCCAACTCCCTTTCCTCCGCCTCAGCCTCCCTTGTTTCCTCCTCCTCTCTGATTACCAAAGTTTATTTCCCCCGAACTATTTTAGTTATTTCTACCATTCTCGCCAAAATTGTCGATTTTCTTTTTGCCAACATTGTCCTCATTATCTATATGATTGTCTATAAAATGCCGATTAATATCAATATTTTATGGATAATTCCCATCTTTTTTATTCAGCAAATCTTTACCACCGGTCTAGCCCTCTTTTTTGCCGCTGCCAATTTAATTTACCGCGATATTCAATATCTTTTAAGTTTACTTCTTCTATTATGGATGTATCTCACTCCGGTTATCTATCCGGCTGACCTTGTCCCCGCCAAATATAAAATCATCTTTCAGCTCAACCCTATGGCCGTCATCATCAATGCCTACCGTCAAACCATTCTGGGTGGCGGCGTCCCCAACTACTCTAGTCTCATTATTGCTTTCTTACTCTCTCTCTTAGTTTTAATCCTTGGTTTGTCCTATTTCAAATCCCGCGAAAAATTATTTGCAGACAATATTTAGTACTTTAGTTCTTTAGAACTTTAGTACTTTAGAAAAAAATAATAAAATGAATTTTAAAGATTTAAAAATATGGGAAAAAAGCCATCAGTTAACTTTACAAGTATATAAATTAACCAGAGAACTTCCAAAATCAGAAACATTTGGAATTATTTCTCAGATTCAAAGAGCATCTTCGTCAGTTCCTGCTAATATAGTTGAAGGCTTTGGGAGAAAAGGAAAAAATGAATTTATTCAATTTTTATACCAAGCAAAAGGATCACTGGTTGAAACCCAATATTTTTTAATCTTAATTAAGGACTTAAATTATTCAAATCAAGCAAATATCGAAAAATTAATCGAACAATATGAAGATTTGGCAAAGATGCTTAACTCATTTATTACTCAAATAAAACTAAAGCACTAAAGCTCTAAAGCGCTAAAGTACTATCAATGGTACTATCAAATGTTAAACTCCTTTATATCCCAAATAAAATCAAATAATATGTCTAAAGCACTACCGAACCAAAGTTCTAATCTTCTACCAAACTTCGCCTTCATCGATAGTCAAAACTTAAATCTTGGTACGTCTAAATCATTTAAAAGAACATTTGGGAATAAAACAATTAATTACGCTGGCTGGAAATTAGATTTTCAGAAATTTAATCAATATCTTAAAACTAAATATCACGTCACCAAATCATTCCTATTTATTGGATACATCCCCGAAAATAAACCTTTATATGATAGTTTAACCAGATTCGGTTATCAACTAGTTTTTAAGCCGACAATTGTCCAAAACGGAGAGACCAAAGGCAACGTTGATTCTGATTTGGTACTCCACACTATGATTCACTTCAATGAGTTTTCCAAGGCTATTATTGTCGCTGGTGATGGAGATTATCTCTGTCTGGTGGAATACTTATTAAAAACAAAAAAGCTTCTCAAAATTATGATCCCCAATAAATATTCTTATTCTTCTTTACTTAGACAATTCAGACCTTATATTATTTTCATTTCTGAGTTAAAAAATACCTTATTATTACAAAAAAAGAGAGGGAGTAGCGTTCGGACGAATCCTTAGGCATGCCCTCTCATCGTGATTAAGGACATTATACAAAAATCAACCAACCATGTCAATCCAAAAAAATCATCTTGCAAAAATTATTAAATATAAATTATAAAAATTAGTTATATACATTTTTCCATGATCTGCAGTTATCCGGAATTTCCGGATATCTTAAATCTCTGCACGATTCTTGCATGATTAAACAAAAAGTAATATAATTCTTTTACAACAAGAACTCCGAGACAAATCCCAGTGGGAAAGTTGAAAAACTATCGGAAATTCTGACCCCGTATTTGCGGGGTTTTTATTTTACAGACTTAACTATTTTTTTTTGAGATATATAATTTTTTTACCCTCTAAATATGCCCTCTGTATTGGCACAATTAATACTTTGTTTACCTCCTAAAGTTTCAATTTCAAGGGTATGTACAATTTGTACCCACCCTTTATTTAATTCAGGATCACGTAATTTCATTCTTTGAACATATTGTTTAGGATCATTTGAATCAATTAATGCTAAAACAACATCTTCAACTACAAACCACCACTGATTTAAATAAATAGTTTTTCTAATTCCTTTTCCTTTAAATATTGCCAAATGGTTATTATTCATACAAAAATAATACAAGGATATTTAATCTTGTCAATAAGTAAAACCGAAGTAAACCCGAAAGTCAACAAGTTGGAAAATTTGTTCCAAATAATTGTAAAATAAGAACATCATGTCAACCGAAACAGTCATCAAATTCGAACACGTCACCAAAAAGTTTTCTTTTCAATCTCAAAAAACTTTTAAAGAATTTCTCCCCGCCCTTCTCAAAGGTGAAGAAACCAAAACTGGCTTTACCGCTCTTGACGATATTTCCTTTGAAATCAAAAGAGGGGAGACAGTCGGTATTATCGGCTCCAACGGCAGTGGCAAATCTACTATTCTAAAGCTTATTGCCGGCGTCATGTCTCCCACTACCGGTATAGTAGCTACCAAAGGCAAAATCTCTCCCCTCATCGAGCTAGGCGCCGGCATGCACCCGGAGCTTACCGGCCGGGAAAATATCTACCTCAATGGTGCCATTCTCGGTCTAAAAAGAACTCAAATTAAGCAGTATATGCCAGACATCATTGATTTTTCAGAGATCTCAGAATTTATTGATCAACCCATCAAACACTACTCCTCAGGCATGTATATGCGTCTGGCCTTTTCCATCGCCGTCCACGTCAATCCCGAGATACTCCTCGTCGATGAAATTCTAGCCGTAGGTGATAGCGATTTTCAGGCCAAATGCTTTAAAAGAATGGAGGAATTTAAAGCCGCCGAAAACATCACTACTGTCTTTGTTTCTCATGCTCTTGGTCAAGTTGAAACATTTTGCGACAGAGTCATCTATCTAAATCATTCAAAAATCATCTTCGACGGCAATCCCAAAACAGCTATTGAAAAATATACTAATGATTCAATTCAAAAATAAGCCAGTAATTTCAATTTTTATCCACTGTTTTCCTCCCGCTCGTGGCGGCCTTGAGTATCTAACAGGTGAAATAAAAAAGATTCTCGATGAAAAATATGAAGTTCACATAATTACAGGTCGAGGTTTAAATCTTGATAGCTATAAAACTTTTTCCAATTTTACCGACGATAACTCAACTAACGTTCACCGACTCGAATTAAATAATTTTTGGCAACGTCTTGCCAATAAATTTTTTAACAAAATTATCTTTAAAATCGGCTTTTTTTCGCCATATTATTTTGGTCCAATTTTAAAATATACCCCTAAAGTAATTGATATTATCAAAAAATCGGATTTAATCATCGGCGCTGGTATGCCTACCAAAATGTTTTATGATTCCTATCTCTTTGCCAAAAAATACCATAAAAAACTTATTCTTCACCCCTCATATCATAATGTTAGCTATTACAATCACTGTCCCCATTTTCAAAAAACCTTAAATTACGCTTCCGCTATTATTTATCAAACTAAACAAGAAATTAACGGATTAACTACTAATTATAAAATAGACAATAATAAACTAATCCAACTTGCCTACAACGAATATACCGTAAAACAAATAAAAGAAATCAAATTTAAAAAAATAGATAAGAAAGAAATTATTCTCGGTTTTGTTGGTCAAGTTACTCTTCGTAAAAATTTATCTGTATTTAAAGATTATTTAGACAAATATTTATCCTATTGGCAAAAACAAAATATTAAATTAAATATTTTAATTGCCGGATCTAAAACAAATTCGGCACCGGAAATTGAAAAATTATTTAGTAACTATCTAAAATCCAAAACAATCAAAATAATTTATGATTTTACCGACGCTGAAAAATCTGAAATTTATAAAAAAATTGATATCTTTATTAGCCCCTCTCATGAAGAAAGTCTCGGTATAGTCAACTTTGAAGCTATCTTTCACGGCTTACCTATTATTGTCCATCGTCTTTCTGCTTTCGAAGAATTCTTGGATGAATCCGACAAATTTGCCACCATCGACGAGCTCCACCAATCAATTCTCAATCACATTCAAAACCCTCATTCTCAAACATCAATCTTAGAAAAATATAATCAAGATATCTACCGCTCTTCTCTCCTTCAGCTAATAATCTCCTTAATCCAGGAAAAATAAATTTTCCATGTTTTAAGAGAGGGGAGACGTTTATTTACCTTCCAGATCATTTTAAATGATTCCCTTATCCATGTTTTTTTATCAGTACCATATTTTTCCCCAATATAATTCAATATCCATCTGTCATCGACTCTTCCAAACAAATTTTTATGGACATTGATAATTTCTTCAGCCACTTTTTCTTTTTGTGATAAGGTTTTTGTTTCTTCATGCAGTCTAGTATTCGCCAAATACTCATCTATAAAATAAAAATCATATTTTTCTACAACTCTTAACCAGTATTGGTAATCCATGGCGTAGTTTAATTTTTCGTCAAATTTTCCTATTTTTTCCCAAAGTTCTCTTCTCCAAAACACTGTCGGCTGGCAGATAGGACACTTAGTTCTTAAAATATTTCTGTTAACCTTTTCTGTCGGATAGTCATTAATATATTTGTCATTTTCATCAATGTGTCGACCTTTCCCGTACACTATCATTACATTCGGATTCTTATCAAAGTATTCTGCCACTTTATTCAAAGCATCCGGTTCGTATGTATCATCAGAGTTAAGATAAGCCATTATCGTTCCTGTCGCCATTTTCATCCCTTTATTAATCGCCTCAGTTTGCCCCTTATCTTTTTCTGAAATCCACTTAATTTTATCTCCATACTTTTTTAATATCTCTACAGTACCATCCCTCGACCCTCCATCCACCACAATTACTTCTACTTCCTTATACTTTTGGTCTAATACACTATCAATAGTTCTCCCAATAAATTTACTCTGATTATAAGACGGGATAACAATACTAATTTTCATAAGTTAAAAATATTATACTCTAATCACCTATCTAATCGTCATAAATACCTGACGGAATGTTAGCTTATCATGTTAAAATAAAACATGGTTTCTGATCCAATAATAATTAAGAAAATAGGTAAAAACAAAGTCTACATCCATAAATCTCACAAACTCCCTGAGTATCGAAAACAATTTCCTTTCTATGATCAAGCCCTACCAAGAATTTGCCAGACTATTAAAGAGATAGACAACGATCTAACCTTAATTGACGTTGGTGCTAACATTGGTGATTCAATTGCCCTGATTACCGATAAAGTCTCCGGCAATTTTCTCTGTATTGAAGGAGACCAAAAATATTTACCCGTTCTCAAAAAAAATATTGCTAAATTTAAATCTAGCAACATCGAGATTGAACCAAGCTATTGCGGTGATGGTTCAAAAAACACCTTATCAATTATAAATGAAAATGGCACTGCCCGGCTTATCGAAACAAAAAATTCAGAAATAAAGAACATAAAAACTCTTGACCAGATGATAAATGAACACCCTAAATTCAGGTCAGCAAATATTCTAAAAATAGACACCGACGGTTTTGAAATCAATGTCCTAAGGGGAGCAAAAAAATTTATCACGAGTTCTCGTCCAATAATTTATACCGAATTTACCCCAGAACTATATGATAAACTTGACCAAAAATACTCAGAATTAATTGAAATTTTAATAAAATATGGATACACACAGTCTATGTTTTATGACAATTTTGGAAGACCAATAAAAAAAGTTAACCTTAATGACAAAAAATCAATTATTTCATTGGTATCCAAAATTAATAAAAAAAATATTTATTATTACGACATTCTTGCCATACCAAATGAATTAAAATCAAAATACCAAAAAATATTCGAGCAAGAACTTTTTTCTCACATCCTAAAACTAAATAAACTATATGAAACAAAAAAAACCGTGTTACAAAATACTAGTAAAGAATTAGACAATCTCAGCACTATCGTCAAGACCAAAGATAAAGAATTAGACAATCTCAGCACTATCGTCAAGACCAAAGATAAAAAATTAGAAAATCTAAGTACTGTTGTCAAGACTAAAGACAAAGAATTAGACAATCTCAGCACTATCATCAAGACCAAAGATATAGAATTAAACAATTTTCAAGTCGAATTTAACAAAATAATTAGTGAAAGAAACAACATTGAAAACCGTCTGAGAGAAATTTATAATTCTTTTGGTTGGAGAATACTTCGACATCTATATCTAATTCGTGACTTTTTCTTTCCAAAAAATAATTTAATAAAAAAATTTCTTACAACAAATATACTTAAAATAAAAAATATAAAAATAAGATATACCAATATTTTGCACCGCCTTAATACTAAAAAAAATATCAACATAAAATCTCGAAAGATAGTCTATATTGGACATTCTTATCACCTAAAAACGAAATCAAATGACTTTATCTTAAATTATCTCAAAGATCACTTTAATATCACCGAAATTGCCGATGAAAGTTGGCTAGGAGAAAAACCATTTCCTGATCTATCATTTATTGATAAAAGTTATCTTGGCGTTATCTTTTGGCAAAATTTACCTAACCCAGAAGTTATTAAAAATATAAATAATGACAATATTATTTTCTTTCCAATGTACGATAATGTTAGTGGTCAAAATTATGAGTTTTGGAAAAACTATATTAACCTAAAAATTATTAACTTTTCAAAAACACTGTATAAACAATTAACAAATTGGGGTTTTAATACAATCTATCTTCAATATTTTCCTAAACCACTCCCTTTTATTAAAAATAAAACTCATAAAGTATTTTTTTGGCAAAGAACCAATGCTATTGATATTAATTTAGTTGAAGAATTACTTGGTAATTTCAAAACTAAAATACACATCCATAAAGCTATTGATCCAAATTTTTCTTTTACTGAACCCAACAAAAAACAAGAGAAAAAATTTAATATTACTTATTCAAATTGGTTTAAAACTCGTGAAGAAATGCAACAAAAAATTCAGGAGTGTGACATTTACATCGCCCCACGCGAATATGAGGGAATTGGTATGTCATTCCTAGAAGCAATGAGTATGGGTAAAGCTATAATTGCCATAAATAATCCAACTATGAACGAATACATAATCAACAATCAAACCGGCTATTTATTTGACAAAGACATGCCTAAACAAATCAATTTTTCCGAAATATCCAAAATAAGAAAAAATACCTACAATTACATAAAAAACGGTTATAAAAATTGGGAAAAAGAAAAAGATAATATAATATATTACATAAGGAAAAAATAATATGTTAAAGAAAATATTAAAAAAACTAAAGCAATTTAACGAAATTAATTTTAAAATTGATACTTTAAATAACAATGTCGAAAATTTAAAAACAAACTTTTTACAGACCAATAATATTGGATCACAATTGGACCTATTAAATAGACAAATTTTGAATGCTAATAACAATCTTGATGAACAAAAAATTTTGATGGCAAAAAGTGTTCTTTTACAACAAAAATTACTCAAATCTAAAAAAATACAAGATTATGAATTTAAAGTATTTTCCCAATGGGGAGATGATGGGATTATCCAGTTTTTAGTAAATTATCTAGATATAGATCAAAAAATTTTTATCGAGTTTGGAGTTGAAAACTATAAAGAAGCCAATACTCGTTTTTTATTAATAAACAATAATTGGTCAGGTCTTGTTATGGATGGATCAAAAGAAAATATGAGCCAACTTCAAAATGAAGATATATATTGGCGATATAACATTAAAGGTAAACAACTATTTATCACTAAAGATAATATAAATGAAGCTATCAAATCAGAAGGCATTAGTGGAGATATTGGCTTATTACATATTGATATTGACGGTAACGATTACTGGGTTTGGAAAGAAATTTCTGTAATTTCTCCAGTAATCACCGTTGTTGAATATAATAGTGTCTTCGGTAAAGACCACCCATGGACAGTCCCATATGATAAAAATTTTAACCGAACCAATAAACATTATAGTAATTTATATTTTGGATCTTCTCTCCTATCCTTATGTGACTTAGCAAAGGAGAAGGGATACATATTTATCGGTTGTAACAGTAATGGTAATAATGCCTATTTTATTAGAAAAGATAAAATAAAAGATTTAATGCCTCTTAATCCAGAAGAAGGGTATATATCTTCGCAATTTAGAGAAAGTCGCGATATAAATGGAAATCTTACATATATTTCTGGAATAAAACGAATAAAAACAATTGAAGGAATGTCTATATTTAATACAAGATCTTTGAAACTAGAAAAAATAAATGAAAAATAATCCTAAAATTTCAATTATTACACCGTCTTATAATAGTGGGAAACAAATAGAAAGAGCTATTAAAAGTGTTTTGAAACAGGACTATAAAAATTGGGAACACATTATCGTTGATGGAAAATCAACTGACAATACTATTGAAATTCTAAAAAAATATCCTCACCTCAAATGGATATCAGAAAAAGACAACGGACAAGCTGATGCTATGAATAAAGGATTTAGTAAAAGTACCGGTGACATAGTTGTTTATTTAAATGCAGACGATTATTTTTATCCCAACGCATTTTCTTCTGTTATTAAAGAATTTAACAAAGGTGCTAAATTTGTTGTCGGGAACATAGAAGTCAAAAGTCCAAGACTTAAGGCGAATTTTATAAATACTCCTAGAACAACATTAAAAGGAATGCTCAGACATTGGGAACCAAATGCTTTTCCAGTAAACCCAGTTGGTTATTTTTATCTTAAAGAAATTCAAAAAAAATGTCCATTTAACATAAAAAATAAATACACTATGGATTTGGAATTTTTAATTGATGTCTCATCTAAATATAATTTCACTAAAATTGAAAAAACATTAGGTTGTTTCGAAGATGGTACAGATACTAAAACTGGTGTATCTCAGTCTAAACTCGATTATTGGCAAATAAAAAATTTTCCATATATTGACAAATACCTTGACATTTTTTCGAATGAAGAAAGATCGAAATTTTTTAAAGATCGTCGAGATGGTTATTGTTATATGCAAGCTCAGATGAATAACCTTAATAATAACCCCATTAAACTAATTAATGCAGAAAGTACACCACTAATCTCTGTAATCATCCCCACCTACAATGATTCTGCTCACGTCTGCCGAGCCATTAATTCAGTCCTCGCTCAAGAAACAAAAAACATAGAGATAATTGTCATCGATGACTGTTCCGCAGATAACACATATCAAAAATTAAATAAAATATATCAAAGTAATCTAAAGGTTAAAATTTACAAAAATAAAACAAATATTAAATTAGGCGCCACTCGAAATGTGGGCATAAATAAAGCTAAAGGGAAATATATCTTTTTTTTAGATTCTGATGATTGGATTGATAAAAAAACACTACTACATCTAGTTTCAATTTCAGAAACATATAAATCAGAAATAGTAGCATGTGGTATAAAAAAAGCATATGAAGATGGTAGTGCGGAGAAATACCACTCATATTCATTTGCATGCTCAGGGGGCAAAGAGGCACTTGGATACTTTTCTGATTACAAAATTGCAAGTACAGTGTGGAATAAACTTTATAAAAAAGAGTACATATCTAAACACAAACTAAGTTTTATCGATAAGTATTGGCATGAAGATGTTATCTTTACCACTAATGCAATTTTTTTATGCAAAAATTACATTTCAATATCCAACGAATATTACAATTACTTTCAAAGAAAATCATCAATTATCAATTGTAAACCAAATATTTTACATCTGAAATCATATATTAAGCTCTTTACCAATATATCTGATTTTATTGAAAAAAATAATATTGATACTGAAACAGCTCAAAACTTGATTGATTCACATACTATTAATAATATAATTCCTAATTTATTGCGATATAATACTTTTCACCCAACAGAATGGAAAAGGGATTATATTGAGGCCTTAAAAGAAGAAAATATTAATTATCCGGAGACAATAGTAGAATTTATTTCTTCACTACTTACCCCAAATTGCATTATAAATACCGATCCACAACAGACCAATAATAATTTTTCTATTACAAACACTGAAATGAAAATAATAAACCAAATTAGAAAAATTAAACATAAAATTATTCCACAAGACAGTATAAGAAAAAAAATTTTTGAAAAAATAAAAAAATTCCGACACTAAAAAAACTTATCTCAAAATAAACATTTTTATCCCCCCAAAATCAATTACATCATTTATCAGTTTTGAATTAATTATGTTTTTAGTTCTATCATTATCAGAGACAACTACATCGTATTTAATTCCTAAATTATAATTTTTGTCTAATATTACATCTGGCTTATCGATATAATTTACATTTGTATTAAGACTTTTTTCTCGTAAAGCTACCCATAGTGGATATTCCCAGCTATCAGAACCAAGATCCAAACCCACATTTTTTATATTTAACTGTTCAATTTTATTGGCGATTTCATGATATGAAGAATTTATTGGCGATTCAGCCAAAAATCTTTCATAGCGGGTCAAGTGAAATAGAACTACATTTTTTGTTAGTGGACGATTCGACTCCGCCTCGACAGATCCTGCGTTATAATTAAACGGTACACGACCAACAATAAACGGTAACGATAATAAAATCACTCCCACAGTGATCATTTTTACAAAAAATTTTTTATTTATAAACTTAACCAATATAACAGCTAAAATTGGACAACTAACCACAAAAAATGGTAGTTCCAATCTTGAATGCCAAGGCTGCCATTTTAATAAAATATTGAATAAAATCCAACCAAAAAGTAACTCAAAATAATACGGCCTAATTTTATAATTTTTAACTAGTAAAATTACACCAGAAACTACAAATAATAATAAAAACAAATAATTACCAGCCAAATCTTCGTGAATAGAAAATTGAGTTGTATATTTCATACCATGCCAACTATTTATCGGATTATTAGTTTTTATACCTAACCACTGATGAATATCTTCTATTAAGTTATCAACTTTCAAATTATATTTAGAATTTGGTAAACCAACTTGATTACCAATATTTCTAATTATGTTTGATACAACATATTTTGGTGCCATACTTTGGTTAAACATAGCAGTTGACATTTCTTTAGGCCCAAAAATTGATCTATAATACTGATAATTTCTTCTCCATTGAGAAAAATTAATTATTATCATCACTACAAAAATTAATGTCACTTTTTTCCATACCTTAAAACCATTAACTTTAAACTGTTTTATAAACCAATAAACACCAATTGGTAAAACAAAAATAGCATAAGTACTTTTTGCAAAAAATCCCAAACCCACACATAAAGCCAAATATAATGGATTATCCTCAAGACAAAAATATAAAGTGGCCAATACAAAAAAGGCTGGCAACCAATCATTTTGAGTACTGGTTGCTTCCATAATTCCGATAGGAATAGTCGCGGTCAATACTGCAGCCAGTAATTTAGACAATTTTCCACCTTTTAATTTATTAACGACTAAAGTCGACAGTATAACCGACAAAATCATCAAAAAATATTGGACTAAATTTACCAAATTATCACCCTTTGCTAACAATCGCCAATGTAAAATCACATACTCATCTAAAGGAGACATAAATAACTGCCGGTCGTTGTTTGTCGGATAAAATTCCACATTTTTATCCTGAATCCAATGTTCAACTCGAGATAAGTGATAGGTCATTGAATCCCAGTTATTTGGTGGATAATACAAAGCAATCAAGAAAAGTGGTAAAAAAACCACAATAATCAAAAATAAATACCATCGCCAATATTTGGGTAATTTAAACTTAAATTTTATTTTTCTAAATTTAGAAAAATATAAAAAAAACAAAAAAAATGCACCAACTAAATAAATTCTTAATAAAACAGGACGAGTAATTAAGTTAAAAATCGATAATAACTCCGTTGACAAAAAAACAAAAAAACAATACCAAATCCAACTCTTTACTAAACCTATTCTAAAATCTTTCATGTTATTTTTTATTTAAAATAATATAACTGTTCATTCCCAACTCAAATATCTTTTTCTTTGCAAGTTTTAAACTGTGTTTATTAAAAACCAAATCTATTTCTCTGAAATCGTAATAATGTTTATGCTCTTTTATCTCTCGAGATGATACGATACCTAATTTATAGGATAAAAATTCAAGCACCGGCTTTGCTAACTTTGTAGGTGTGGTCAATATAAGGTGACCATTGTCTTTCAATTGCCTTAAAATCGGACCAAAATTAAAATCTGGGTATAACAAGTGCTCTATAACAGCAAACATTGTTATCAAATCAAACTTCCTTGTTTTAATTCTATTCCAGTCAGAAGTGATCAATAATCTTTCACCAACGATATCTTTTTTTAGTAGGGGATCAAAACCACAATATTTCTTGAATTTAATATTTTTATCCAAAAGATAGGAATAAAACTTTGCTTCTGGACCACAACCGTAATCAAAAATTATTGAATCTCCATTTAGTAATTTTCTCAAATCTTTTAAAGCCACTCCAAACCTCAGTTCACGAAATACTGGTTCCAATATCGGCTCATTATAATTTTTATAATTACTTTTAAAAGACATTGTATTTGATTATCTCCCAAACTGCTTTAATTCCATCTTTCCAATTAATATGTTTACCCTCATCATAAGTTCGTCCATAATAAGAAATTCCAACTTCATAGAATCTAATATCTTTTAGCCTTGATAATCTTGCCGTAATCTCCGGCTCAAATCCAAATCTTTGTGACTTTAAATTCGAAGCAACTTTACGAATAACATCACCCTTAAAAACCTTATAACATGTTTCCATATCTGTTAAATTAATATTGGTCAACATATTTGAAAAAGTAGTCAATAAATTATTCATAACCGAATGCCAATAATAAACCACTCGATGGGGACGACCACCTAAAAATCTTGATCCATATACAACATCAGCCTTATTATCAAGAATTGGTTGAAGTAACAATGGATATTCAGAAGGATCATATTCTAAATCAGCATCTTGAATTAATACAATATCGCCGGTAGATACTTTAAATCCTGTTTTTAGAGCTCCTCCTTTACCCGTATTTTTTTTATGGAATATAATTTTAAAATTTTTCTTTAACTTATACTTATTCAGAATACCCCTAGTTCCATCCTTACTTCCATCATCAACAATAATAATTTCTTTTTCTAAATCACAACTATCTGCTGATATAACTTTTCCAATCAATTCCTCAATTGTTTTACTTTCGTTATAGCAGGGAATAACTACTGACAGTTTTTTACATTTCATTATTATTTAAAATTAATATTTAGTAAGCAAACACCTACAAAAATAAAGAAAATTCCAAACAATTTTTGAATACTAAAAGGTTCTTTTAAAATAAAAACGCTAAGAATAACTACGAATATATATGTTAGGGATAACGAAGGATAGGCAATCGAAAGAGGTAATTTTTTTAATATAAAAAGCCAAAAAACAGATGAAATACCGTAAAGAAAAAATCCAAAAAAAACTTTAAAAGAAAAAAATGCTCGAACTATTGATCTAAAATTCATACTTAGCTCTTGGCTCATAATTCCTTGCTTCAACAGAAATTGTCCAATAACGGCAAAAAACATCGAACAAAACAAAAACACGTAACTCATTTTTTATTTATATCACAAAGGTTACAAAAATTAGCATAAAAAAGGAAAATATATAAAATATTATGGTAAATATTTCCATTTCCATCATCAAAACCTTCCACCTACTCATGCTAACATCACATATCGCTATACCCCCCCAAAAAATTAAAAAATAATTTATTCACTCCTGGCCATAGTCTCTGCCATTCTCCTCTATTTTATGAGCAAATTAAAACCTATCAAACACAGCAAAAACTCATCTTAGTCACCGAAGTTTTAGATAGGGATACTCTTATCATTGCCCCTGACCAAAGTATCAGACGACCGACTGGTCAACAAAATTATGACTCAAAATGGCTTAGGGGTTTACCCAGTACCAAAACATCGGAACCTTTAGTCAAACATGTTCTCAAATGCTATCACTTGCCCCTGTGTGCCGAATACAATCGGACTGTTGTTGAACTACATCTAGGTGAGCAGTGGTTTTGCAGTGAAAAAGAAGCAATTAAAGCCGGATATATCAAATCCAAAAATTGTCCCTAAAGAGAGATTGCTTCACTACGTTCGCAATGACGCTGTGCCCACCATCCCCACCATCAGTCCCTTTATCTTTTCAAGTGGCACCCTGATACTAAAGACTCCGGCCTTTTTGGCAAAGTAGGGGAGTAAACATATAACGTATATAGTAAAATAACCACAGTGACAAATCTTTCTATCATCATCCCCAACCTCAACGGTGAAGAATTTTTACCGGCCTGCCTAGAATCATTAAAAATAGCCATTGATCGTGCCCATATCGACACCGAAATAATTCTGGTTGACAATGCCTCCAGCGATACCAGCCCGGAAATTTTTACCACCTTTTGTCAAAAAAATAAAATAAAGCATCAACTAATCGCTCTCACCCAAAATTACGGCTTTGCCGGAGCGGTCAATAGGGGAGTCGAGGCAGCAAAAACTGACTGGGTACTCGTCTGCAACAACGACCTTAAGATAGATAAAAAATGGTTATTTACTATAAATAATGTAATAAATAACCAAAACTCTAAAATTCTAAATTCTAAAATTGCAGCCATAACTGGAACAGTTCTCAACTACGATGGTAGTAGATTTGAATCGCAAGGCCTGAAATTTTATTTCAGTGGTAAATGTGACAATATCAGCAATGGAAAACAATTTCAGGAATCTAGTCTCTCGAATCTAAAATCTATTCCCATTTGGGGTGCCTCCGCCGCTCTAACTATCTACAACAAAAATATTTTTCAACAAGTTGGTGGCTTTGACGAAGATTTTTTTGCTTACGAAGAAGATGTCGATCTCTCACTTCGGCTTCATAATCTGGGATACCAAACACTTTATGTCCCGAAGGCCCTGTCCTATCACCTCGGTGGGGCTACCAGCTCTCGCATGGGTAATTTCCGTCACCGTATGGATGCCAAAAACTGGATTTATATTATTTTAAAAAACTATTCCACTTCTAATCTTTTAATCTATTCTCCTTTTATTCTTATCGAACGTCTCCGAAACTTATCCGGTCTGATTAAAAATACCCCCCTTAAAGATATTCCCAGAGATGTGTTTAGAACCTATGGAGAGGTAATTAAGAATCTTCCCAAAACGATCAAAAAAAGAAAAGAAATTACTTCTTGACAGAGATACTAGTTATGTTTTCCTATACATATTAGTAGAGGATATTACAACATTATATGGACAAAATAAGTGTTTTAATCCAGCAAAAACAAAAATTATTTCACACTTCAGATTTACAAGTCATCTGGGGCATTAATAAGGAAAGCACACTTTATCAGACTATTTATCGTTTAATTAAGAAGAAAATTCTCTTTAGAGTTCAAAAAGGACTATATAGTATTATCCCTCTAGATCAGCTAGATCCCATTGAAATCGGTTTTAGAGCCATAAATCATTTTAGTTATTTAAGCACTGAGTCTGTTTTGTCAAAAAACGGAATAATTAATCAATCACCGAGCAAAATTACTTTTGTGTCTAGCAAACCGGCCAAATTTACTATTATTAAAAATTCATACTTAGTCCGACAACTAAAACCCCAATTTTTAAATAATACAATTGGAATAATTCAAAACGATCAAGGTATTTTTGAAGCCACCATCGAAAGGGCCATTGCCGACATGCTTTATTTTCAACCCAGCTATCATTTTGACGCTGATAAAATTATCGATTTTAAAAAAGTTAAAAAAATTCAACAGGAGATTGGCTACCTATGATCATTGTCACCGCGGAGGATAGCATCCACAAGGCTCATTTACTTCGAATATTAACAGAAATAGTTGATAATCCATTATTATCAAATTCACTAAAATCAGGAAAACATTAAAGATTGAAACCCTAATGTTTTTGGATAATGAGATTGCTAAAATTTCGAAGAGCTAAAATCAAATCACCTCATTTTACCCTAATAATCATATCAAAATGATATGATTATCTCCCCACCGATAGGTAATTGAAGCCCAGCTTTTTCATCTCCTCGACTTTAAAAATATTTCTCCCGTCAACAATATTGGGACTTTTTAATAACGATTTAATTTTCAGTAGATCCGCCTGCTTAAACTGCTTCCATTCGGTCACAATCACCAGACACTCAGCCTCGTTTAAACATTCATACATGTCATTGACTATATTTAAATCAGCCACTTCTTTTTTCATATTTTCCGCTGCAATTGGATCAAAAGCCTCAATTTCAACATCTCGATCCTTTAATTGTTTAATAATCGTCAAAGCGGGAGAGTCGCGCACATCATCGGTCTCTGGCTTAAAAGCCAAACCCCAAATGGCAATTTTTTTACCACTCAGATTCTCACCCAGTAACTTTTGAATCTTTGGTAGCAGTGATTTTTTTTGAGCTTCATTGGTCGCCTCGACCGAATCTAGTATTTCAAAACCTATTTCATTTTCATTGGCTGTTTGAATCATTCCCTTTACATCTTTGGGAAAACAAGAGCCTCCATATCCCACACCTGCGGCTAAAAACGCATATTGACCTATCCGCTTATCCGCCCGCATCCCCCTCGAAACTTCATTAACATCGGCTCCGACTTTTTCGCAAATATTAGCCACCGAATTAATGAATGAGATAGAAGTAGCGAGATAAGCATTTGAAGCATATTTAATCAGTTCCGAATTTTTGACCGTGGTCAGGACTCTTTCACCCCCTAGTTTTTCATAAAGAGAAAGCATTATTTCCTCAGCTTTTTTATCATCTGAACCAATCACAATTCTATCCGGATTCATAAAGTCATTCACGGCATCACCCTCCTTCAAAAATTCCGGATTAGAAACTACCTGAAAATCACCACTGTAATATTTGGCAATAGTTCTACCAACGACATCACCCGTGCCCACTGGGACTGTCGATTTGTCGACAATTACCTTGTAGCCGTTCATGGCCCTGGCAATATCCTCCGCCGCTTTTTTGACGTAATCTAAATTAACCGATCCATCGGGTAAAGAAGGAGTACCAACCGCTATAAAAACAACTTCAGACTTTTTGACCGCCGCTCCGGTATCAGTCGTAAATTCTAAATTTCCGTTTTCAAAATTTTTCTTAACTATTTCTGTCAATCCCGGCTCGTAAATAGGGATGATGCCCTTTTTTAAATTTTCAATTTTATTTTTATCAATGTCAACACAAATCACCCGGTGGCCGATATCGGCCAGGCACGCCCCAGTCACCAGACCCACATAACCAGTCCCAACTACAGTTATTTTTTTCATAAAGTCTCTCTTTTTTTCTGCCATTCCCAGGCAGTAGTAATAATCTCTTCAAGATTATCATAAGCTGGCTGCCAGCCAAGCTCAGATTTAATTTTATCGGAGCTTGCCAGTAATATATCTGGGTCTCCAGGTCGGCGTGGCCCGTAAACCACTTTAAAATCAACTCCAGTCACCTTTTTGACTGTTTCCATCACCTGCTTATTTGAATAACCCTTACCCGAACCTAAATTGTAAAATTTACTCTCGCCCTTTGCCATTAAATGTTTTAATCCCAAAAGATGAGCCGTCGCCAAATCTTCAACATGAACGTAATCACGAATACAAGTACCATCTTCAGTAGCAAAGTCGGTGCCATTTAATTGAAAAAATTCTCTTTTACCCTGAGCTACTTCGAGAAGAATGGGAATAAGATGACTTTCTGGTTCATGCCATTCACCAATTTCACTGTCCTTATCCGCCCCACAGGCATTGAAATATCTAAAAACAACATACCTAAGACCATACGCGGCATCGTAATCTTTAAAAATCTCTTCAATCATCAATTTAGTCCTACCATAAGGGTTAATTGGTTTTTGTAAATTATCCTCACTAATGGGTATTTTTTCCGGCATGCCAAAAGTAGCCGCCGTTGAAGAAAAAATAATTTTATTGACATTGTGTTTCCTCATCACTGACAGTAAATTCAAATTATTTTTGACATTATTTAAATAATATTTTTCCGGATCTTTGACTGATTCTCCGACTTCAATATATGAAACAAAATCAAAAACTGCATCAATTGGATATTTATTAAAAACAGCTTCAATTTCCTCAATCTTACTTAAATCACCAACTTCTAATTTACCCCACTTTACTGCTTCTTTATGACCTTTTTCTAGGTTATCAAAAACAACTGTCTCAAAACCATGGTTATTTATTAATTTGTTTACATGTGAGCCGATGTATCCGGCTCCGCCGACAATTAGAATCATATTTAGATTAATAGATTAATAGATAAATAGATTAATAGATTAAAAAGTTAATAGTTACAAGATTTAATCTTTGTTAATAATGAGTTTAACATCTTAGCCACTTCAATTGACAAATTAATCAGAGTCTCATATTCAATTACAGAAATATATTGCAGATCTTTCGATAATTCTACTCCTAATCTACTCATCTATTCCACTACTAATCTATAATATATTTATCTATGTAATAATAATTACATGACTACTGTTAATTACTACCGCGATATTAATCATCAATATATTTCAGAATTTTTAGATAAGCTAAATCATCAGCAACAATCAAAGGTAATTAGACTAATCAGCACTATTGAAAAATACGGCTTAGATTCAGCCAATCCACATTTAAGAAAAGTATTAAACACACCACTTTGGGAAATAAGAATCCTTGGTAAGGATAATATTAGAATATTTTATGTCAGCATTATCTTTGATGAAATTGTTTTATTACATGGTTTTATTAAAAAAACTCAAAAAACTCCTCCAAAGGAGATTCAAATCGCTTTAAATCGCCTTAAACATTATCTTGATAAATGACATCATCTAAGATATCATCATCATATGATTAATCAAATAAAACTACCATCTTATAAAGAGGACCTAAAAAAAAGATTGGAAGATCCCCAGTTCAGAAAAGCCTGGAAAGAATCAGAACCAGAGTACCTTTTGTCATGTCAAATTATCGAAAAAAGATTAAAGAAAAAAATGTCACAACGCGATTTGGCTAAGAAAGCCAATACCACTCAGGCCGTCATTAGCCGAATTGAATCTATGAATGCCAATCCTTCAATTGAGCTTTTAAAAAAAATTTCTCTTGGCCTTGATTCCCACCTTACTATCAAAATTTAATCTTCTTTTCTTCTATTCCACTACTAATCTATTAATCTATTAATCTTTTAATCTTTTTATCTACAAAAGCAACATCAATCCACCCAGCAGTGCCATCAAAATCCCCATCACTCCACTAAAAGTCGACGCAAACAGCAGTTTTTCCGCCGAGTATCCCAGCGGTACCAAAAAATAAAGATATAAATTTTCTCTGGCCCCAAAGCCAGCCCAGGAAATTGGTAATGTTAATATCAGCGAAATAATCGGCATAAAAATAAAAACCTGAATCAGTTTCAGATCGATCCCCAGGCTATTAAATAAATACCAGCTAATCATCATCCAAAAGGGCTGAGCCAACATCGAGATCAAAAAACAAAGAATAATTCTTTTTTTATTGCTATTTTTTAACAAATCGACAATTTCCAGTAGCTTATTTAAAAACTTATACTTTCCGGCCATTTTTTCGAAATTGAGTCTAAATACAAAAAGATAAAAAATGATCAACGCTATATTTATCCCTAAAAACAGCCAAAATAAAATACCCGGAAATTGATACTTCAATATTTTGCCCAGAATTAAAGAAATCATAGCCATTAGGGAAAAGGCACTAAAACCTATCACTCGATCAATTAGCGCCGTCCCTGCCAGTTTTAATTTTGATATCTGGGGATAATTTTTTAAGAGAGTGGTCCATTTAAGCAAATCACCACCCACCGATGAAGGGAAAAACAGAGCATAAAAAGAACCGGTAAAAGAAGCCTTGGTAAAAATTAAAATATCT
>Ga0116171_10000761_pt1 | contig 33546 bp, 31 predicted proteins | sample AD_JPNHW2_MetaG_FD_89798 | JGI IMG/M metagenome (GOLD analysis project Ga0116171, IMG submission 89798) | Active sludge microbial communities of municipal wastewater-treating anaerobic digesters from Japan - AD_JPNHW2_MetaG | ecosystem: Engineered > Bioreactor > Anaerobic > Digestate | place... | reverse complement strand
TTCTGGCCGGTTACGTTTGTTATTCTTGGCGGCCTTGGCACCCTCGCCGGCCCGGTTGTGGGGACGGTCGTGCTCACGGTTATCTGGGAGGGGCTCAAGGCAACCGGTATGACCTTCGGGAGATACGTTATCGTTGGCGTTATCCTCATCCTTGCAATCATCTTCCTTCCCCAAGGGCTTGTCAGCCTGCCGGAGAAGATACGGGAATGGCTGAAGCGGCGGCAAAAGGAGCCGGTGCCAGGGACGGCGGGGAAACAACCAGGTAGTTAGGAAGGAGTTCTGTTTTCCTGATAATTTTTCCGGGGGAATGCCAAAAATAATTTTCAGAACCCGAGGTATGCTTTCTGGATGCGCGGGTCATGCAGGAGCTCTTTTGACCGGCCTTCCTGTACAATCCTGCCGTTTTCCAGTACATACCCCCGGTTGCACATGGCAAGGGCATTCCGGACATTCTGTTCGAGCAGGAGTATCGTCATTCCCTCCCTGCCAAGCTGTTCCAGCGACCGGAATACCTGGCCGGTGAGAAGGGGGGAGAGACCGGTAGACGGTTCGTCGAGGATGAGAAGCCGGGGTTCCGACATGAGGGCGCGGCCGATGGCAAGCATCTGCTGCTCGCCTCCGGACAGAGTCCCGGCCATCTGCCGCTCCCGCTCCTTTAGGATCGGGAAAAGGCGGAAGATACGGTCAAGGGACTTTTCCGGATCTGGATTGCCGGTCCCGCCCAGATAAAGGTTCTCGATGACCGGCATGGCCGGAAAGATCTCCCGTTTCTCGGGAACCAGGGCGAGCCCATTTCTGAAAAGATCGTACGGACGGCTGCCCAGGATATTTTCACCATTGAAGAGGATCGAGCCGGTTGCAGTGCGGTTGAGGCCTGCGATCGTCTCAACGGTTGTCGTTTTGCCGGCGCCGTTCGGGCCGATCATGGTGACAAGTTCGCCCTTATCAACGTGGAACGAGATATCCCAGACAACCTGCAGGTTTGCATGAAAGACACTCAGCCCGGAAACGGTCAGCATGACTTCGGACTCCCCCTTTTCAGAATGCATCGATATCGCCAAGATAGGTGTCGATGACCCGCTGGTTGTTCACGACTTCATACGGCCTGCCGTCAGCGATCTTCTCGCCATGGTCAAGCACGACAATCCGGTCAGATACTCCCATGATAACGCTCATCACGTGCTCGATGATGAGAATGGACGTTCCCTGGTCCCGGATATTCCTTATGAGACCTACTGCCTCCTTGCTCTCTTTCGGGTTAAGGCCGGTGGTGAGCTCATCCAGGAGGAGCAGCTTCGGCCGGCAGGCAAGGGCCCGGGCCAGCTGTAGTCGCTTGAGCTCAACGACGTTGAGGTTCCGGATAAGGGTTTCGGCCTTGTCCTGCGGGAAATTGACCCTGGAGAGAATCCCAAGCGCCTCTCTCTTTGCCTCCGGCATTCCCCCGCTATCCCGGTTGCCAAAGAGGACGCCGATCATGACGCACTGCTGCGCACTCAGGTCGGGGAAGGATTTTGCGATCTGGAACGTCTTGGCAATCCCACGGTGACAGATCTTGTCCGCTTTAAGGCCGGTGATATCCTCTCCGTTGAACGTCACCTTGCCCGCGGTGGGAGGGAGGATGCCGGAGATGATATTGAGAAGCGTGGTCTTCCCAGCACCGTTCGGCCCGACAAGTCCCACGATCTCGTCTGTGCCGATCTGCAGATCAATATTGTTCACGGCAGTCAGGCCGCCGATCTGCTTGGTAACACCTGAGAGACTGAGCATGTACAATCACATTTCATGGAAAGGATTTTCTGTGCTATAGGTTAGCACGAGAGGCTATTAAACGTATTTTTTCGTACGCGTACGAGGATATCCTGGTATTCACAATAAAAAATTTTACCCCGGACCGACCCCGTAACGTTTCGATTATGTTATATGTTAGCATGGTGCAAATTTAGGAGGTAACATGTTTGGATTGCCTGATATCACCATCATTGCTGTGGGGGGCGTTGTCCTTGTCATCACAGCCGCACTGCTCTACTGGGGACTGACGTTCAAGGGGCATGATTAAATGGCCGACATTCTCACGATTGTTGTTGTCGGCCTGTATTTCCTTGCCATGCTGGGCATCGGGATCTGGGCCTCAAAAAAGATCAAGAATACAGAAGATTATCTTGTTGCCGGCCGGCAGCTCGGGTTCTGGGTTTTTGTCCTCCTGATGATCGGCACGGTCTGTTCGGGGATGTCGCTCCTCGGTGTTGCCGGTCTCGGCTACAAGGCCGGCTGGCCTACGATCTGGGAGCAGATCTTTGTCCCGTTGTCGATTGGCGTCTGCATCATCTTCTTTGGCGTCAAGCTCCACAATGTTGCACGATCCGCGGGATACATCACCGTTCAGGATTACCTTGCCCACCGGTACGAGAGCCCGACTGCACTCCGCTCCCTCTCTGCCTTAGCCGGGATCATCGTCTCCCTCATCTACCTTGTCGGGCAGTATACTGCTATCTCGATGGTGCTCATCTGGCTCTTCGATATCCCGCTCTGGCTGGCGCTCGTGATCGCAACGCTCGTCACCATGGCCTATACCGCCATCGGGGGCCTGTATGCCGTGGCATGGGCATCGCTCGTCCAGTCGGTCACGCTCATCATCGGTGTACTCGTCATGGCGCCGATCATCATCTGGAAGGCCGGGGGGTTCACTGCCGTCAATGAATTTATCGCAACGATCAACCCAAACCTCGTCATGCCGTGGAACCCGGCCGGGGCTTTTGCACCTCCGTACGTGGTCTCGTTTGCGCTCCTCCTCGGTCTGGGCCTTGCCTGCGCGCCGCACGTGATCAATAATGTGCTCTCTATCAAGGACGTTAAGTACTTCAAGTGGTCGCCGCTGATCGCCTTTATCATCTACGCGATTGTTATCTTCCTTCTGAAATTTGCCGGGTTTGCCGGGCTTGCCCTGGTCAAGGGAGGTGCGATTGCCGCCAGGACCGGAGTCGCAAACCCGACAGATTATGTGATCCTCGATGCAATCCAGAACTCGCTGCCGACCGTGGCACTCTGGGCAATCTTTGCTGTTATCGTCCTTGCCGCTGTCATGTCCACGACCGACCGGCTGATGCTGACCATCGGTGCAATGTTCTCATGGGATATCTACAAGAACGTCTTGAAGCCGGATGCAGATGACAAGAGCGTCCTGCTCCTCTCAAAAATTGTCGTCGTCCTCTCAGCCATCGGCACCATGTTACTGGCCATCAACCCGCCGGAGATGCTGGCTATCCTGATCTGGATGGGTATCGGGACCATGCTTGCCACCTTTGCAGTCCCGCTCCTCGCTGGACTGTACTGGCGCGGGGCAACCCGCGAGGGTGCCCTTGCCAGCATGTCGCTTGGTCTTCTCGCAGCGCTTCTCTTCGGGTTCCTCAATTACTTCAAGGTGAATGCAATGGGCATCGACTTTGCCGCCATTCCTCTGCACTTCTCAGCCTACGCTTTCATCATTTCAGTCCTAGCAATGGTTATCGTCAGCATGCTCACTAGGAAGACCGCTGACAAGATCCTTGACGAGACCCAGACCGGCTGGTATATTTCGAAATAATTCTTTTTATCTTTCCCGGTATCCGTGCGGCAAGGGTAATCCCGGTATTGACGGGCCTGTGGCAACAGGTGCCTGGACGGGATGGCAGACCAGCGCACCTGCAGTAATTCCAGTACGGCCGGACCAGCAAGCGCCAGGAGCGTGTGTACGCCGGCACCTGCAACGACACTACCGGAGAATTCAGAAAGACCCCGCCCGGTTTACCCCTATGCATATAAATCCGGCCGCTCAACCTGTACACAGTGACGACTGCAATACTCGGCGGCGGACTCTCCGGCCTTACCCTTGCCCGCCTCCTCCACGAACGGGGTGAGAAGGTTATTGTCCTCGAAGCGGAACCACAGATCGGCGGGCTTTGCCGCTCGCGGACGGACAGGGGATTTACCTTTGATACCGGGGGTTCCCATATCATTTTTTCCAGGGATGAGGAAGTCCTCTCCTTTATGCGCAGGATGATCGAAAAGAACGAGCAGCGCAATAACCGCAATACGAAGATCTTCTATAAAGGGACGCATGTGAAGTACCCGTTCGAGAACGGCCTGTATGAACTGCCGGCAGAGGACCGTTTTTCCTGCATCCATGGTTTTATCAGGACCCTGATCGCTGTTGAGAAAGGCGAGATTCCCCCTCCAAAAAATTTCCGCGACTGGATCTATTATACGTTCGGCCCGGGTATTGCCGAGTGTTACATGGTGCCTTATAACGAGAAAATATGGAAATACCCCGCAGAGAAAATGTCCCTTCACTGGGTTGACGGCCGTATCCCCCGTCCCCCGGTAGAAGACCTCATAAAATCTGCCATCGGGATAACTACCGAAGGCTACACGCACCAGGCAGTCTTCTCCTACCCGCTTGAAGGCGGTATTATGCAGCTCGTGACGGCCATTGCGGAACCGGTACTGCCGTTCATCAGGACCGGGTTCCGGGTAACGTCACTTCAAAGAGATTCCCGGGTATGGCGTATCAGCAATGGCAGGGAAACCATCACTGCCGATCGCATCGTCTGCACCATACCGGTCCAGCACCTGCTCCCCTGCCTTGACCGGGTACCGGAGAAAGTCAAACGGGCCTGCCATGCACTTGTTTACAATTCCCTGATCTGTGTAAATATCGGTATCCGGGGCATGGTTCCTGCAATCTCATGGATGTATATCCCCGATAACCATCTGGGAAAAACAAACCGGCTCTCATTCCCGTCCAATTTCAGCCGGCATTCCGCTCCGGAAGGCTGCAGTGCTGTCCTGGCAGAGATCACGTACCAGCCGGGCGATGAGGTGAGCCGCATACCCGATCATGAACTCATTGCGGAAGTCATGCGTATGCTGGAATCTATGGGGATTTGTACACCGGACCAGGTCGTTTTCTCTTCGGTAGAACGCCAGCCGTTTGCCTACGTTGTCTATGACCTCGGTTACCAGAAGAACATTGCATTAATCAAGGAATTCTGCCGGTCGCGGGAGATACCGCTCGTTGGCCGGTTTGCCCAGTTCGAGTACCTGAATATGGACGGATGCATACGGAGTGTCATGGACTTCGTGAAGTCATACCCGCGGGAATAATCCCCGGGTGCAGCATCCTTATCAGGAATCCAGCCCAATTTTTGTGTACGGAGTCGCACGCGCCATGATATCGGTCATCATCCCGACCTTCAATGAAGAAGAGAATATCGCCCAGTGTCTCGTCTCACTCTCTCATCAGACCCTCCCGCGGAGCGAGTACGAGATCATCGTTGTCGATGGCGGGTCAAAGGATGCAACCTGCGAGATTGCAAAAAAATATGCCGACCAGGTTTTTGTCCAGACAAGCCGGAAAGTCGGCGGTGCAAGGAACGATGGCGTCAAGGCGGCAAAGGGGGAGATCATTGCCACGACGGATGCCGACTGCATCCTCCCGCCCGCATGGCTCGACCGGATCGCGGAAGATTTCAAGAAGCCCGGCATTGTGCTGGTATACGGCCCGGTCTACCCGATAGAAGAAGGAATCGGCAACCGGTTCTCGCTCTTCCTTGCGAACAGCTTTTCGAGAATCGGGTATTACAGCCGGATCTTCTACTACACGCTCGGGTGTAATACAGCCTTCCGCAAGGAAGCTTTTATTAAGGCCGGTATGTACCGCTGCATCGACGCGGGGGACGACCTCGAGATCGCGATGCGGGTGAAGGAGGAGGGGAGCATCTTTTTTGATAACCGGCTCACGGTCGGTTTCTCGATGCGCCGCTACCAGAAGTTCGGAACATTCCAGTCGCTGTACGAATGGGTATATATCGTCGCCGGCGGCGGCGAGAGCGGGAAATATTCGTACACACAGAAGAAATACAAATGACCGGACATTCGCCCGGTTGCGTGCGAGCAGACGTATGACCCATCATCCCGTTGCACCGGATCCCAGAGCAATTGAGGAGCAGATCAGGATCTTTAATGCCAGTGAGTTTGCCCGGCTGCTCGGCATGGAGATTACCGAGGCATTGGAAGGGTATTCCCGTGTCACCATGGACTGTGCCGGCAGGATGAACCCGGGCGGCGTGGCCCATGGCGGGGCCATCTTCGCGCTTGCGGATCAGGCATTCGGGATTGCCGCCAACTGCTGCGGGGTGCACCGTGTTGCCATCTCGGCGAGCATCCTGTATATCGCGCCGGCAAAAGGGAAACTGGTCGCGATTGCCCGGCGGGTTGCGGATAACGGCACCTGCGATACGTACCGCGTCATGGTATATGAAGGGGAGCGCACGGTTGCGGAATTTACCGGTGTCGCGTTCAGGGTGTGAATAATACCTGGCAGGTATTTTTAGAATTTTTCCCGGCTTGGCAGATGTTAAAAAATTTTCCCTGATATCACCACCTTTATCCATCACCTCTCCCAACAATCCCGTGTGACACCGGAAGAAAATGCAGTTGCAACCGTTGCCGGGCTGATGGCGCTTTCCGCACGGACTGCTCCCAAGGGAAAAGGCGCCGATACGCTCGAGATCCATGTGCTCGCAAAAAAAGACATGAAAAAAATTGCGGCAAAGCTCGAAAAAATGGGAAAAGAAAAGAACATCGGTTTCTACCTGCGCGATGCAAAGAACCTCGCCGCTTCGGACGGTTGCGTACTTATCGGCTGCCGGGGCGGCGAAACCTGCGGCCTCGACTGCGGCGGCTGCGGGTTTGCGGACTGCGCCGGTTTTACTAAAGCGCTCAGGAAAAAGTCAAAACCGTTAACGCCGTTTGCCGGTCCCAACTGCGCCATCCGCATGGCCGATATCGGTATCGCGGTCGGATCAGCAGTCAAAACCGCCCAGATCCATAACGTGGACAACCGTATCATGTATTCCGGGGGTGTTGCTGCACGGGAACTGTGTCTTTTCAGCAAAAGCTGCACGGTCGTGTACGCCATCCCGCTCTCGGCAACCGGCAAGAATATCTTCTTCGACCGGCCTTCGTCACGCTGACACGTTTTGAGTGGATTTGGATCGGGATACGATACTTTTTTCCCCTCACCAGACCTGACCTGTTACCTATGGCGAAGATGATGATTCGCGGGGGCGATCTTGACCTTGTAGAGTACGAGTTCCCGACGTTTCCCCCGGGAAAGAACCTCAAGACGCTTGGTTTTGAGAAGAAGATGTTCGCACTCAAACCTGTTAAAGGTACAGTTCTTGTACGGGCACCCGCACGCATCCACCTTACCGTGCTCGACATGAACCGCTTTGCCCCGGACCATGCCGGCGGGGGCGGGATAGGATTTGCCATCCGGTGTTACTGTACTGCCGAAGTCAGCTGCACAAAAAAGAAGGTTACCATCGATTACGGGCGGGCTGCCATTATCGAACACTTTGTGGAAGTATTTAAAAAAGCAGTCGGCTATTCCGGTGGTTTTACGATCCGGGTGACGGACCACCAGCACCAGCATGTTGGCCTCGGGTCAACGAGCACGGTCCTGATAGCTGTGGCAACGGCAATGAACGAGGCTGTCGGTTCCCCGCTGAACAACACCCAGCTGCGGCACCTTATCGGCCGCAACTTCGTCGAGGAATCTGCAGATGGAAGGATCGCGTTCGGTTTTGAGACCGGTGTCGGCCCTGCTGCCAGTACCCATGGAGGCATGGCCGTCATGGGCGACGAACTCGCACTCGCTTATCATCACCCGTTTGCCGAAGGAAAGAACGTATTCATCGTTATCCCGCCGATAACCATCTCGTCTGCCGGGACGCAGGAATTCGACCTTTTGATGAACAAGGGCCGCACGCTCGATTACATAGACCGGGAACTCAAGGCATACCTGTTCCTCATGGATCTCATTCCCGCACTGGAACGCAATGACTTAAAAAAAATAGGAGATGTCATCTGGGAGATCGAATTCCGGGGATCGAAGCGGGCAGAGGTGGAGCACCATAGCTACGGGATCTACCATTACATGAACCTGCTGCGGGAGGCAAAACTTGAGTTCGTGGGAATGAGTTCCGTGGGGCCGTCCATTGCGATCGTTACGGACAAGGATCGCAAATCCGTTGAGAAGATCCTTAAACCCATTGGTCTCACAATTGCCATTGTCACGAAAGCAGACAACCGGGGTCTGCAGGTTGTCCATACAGTGTAGCATCTGTAATTTCCCCTTTTATGATAACCCCTCTGTCTGAATTGAAAATAACCCAGGCCGTTTCCCGTCAGGTCTCTCTGGTGCGCTGGTGATACCAGGCTCGGACAATATTGTAGAGAATAAGAAGGAGTGTTCCTCCGGTCAGGAGCATCACGCCGAGGATGAGATAACTCATATTTTCCTGGACAACTGAAAACGTACCTAAATAATAGCCGGCAACGACAATCACGATCGCCCAGCAGGTGCCCCCGAGAATGTTATAGAAGAGGAAGCGCCGGTACTGCATGGATCCTACTCCGGCGAGGAACGGGGCGAACGTGCGCACGAGCGGGACGAAGCGTGCGACAAAGATCGTTGCACCGCCATATTTTTCAAAGAACCCGTAGGTACGGTCAATATACTCCTTCTTTACAAGAGTCGGGAACTTTTCGAGAAAGAGATGAAGACCCACATAATTCCCGATCCAGTAATTGACCGTGTCACCTATGACTGCGCCAAGGATAATTGCAATGAGGAGCCACCTGATATCGAGCATCCCGCCTGCAGCTGCAGCACCACCGACAAAGAGCAGTGAATCTCCCGGCAGGAACGGGAATATGACAAAACCCGTCTCAAAAAAGATGATGAAGAACAGGATAAGGTACGTCCAGATACCGTATTCCTGGATGACGGCAACCATGTTCTGGTCGATATGAAGAAAAAGGGTGATCAGCGAATCTATCATGGGTTCTGGAAGATGGTGTACTCGGTTTCTATATTAATATAGAGTCTGCGGGAACTTCTGGTGTGTTCATAAACGGATTCCCGTGGAACTGCGGGGTGCTGGTGGATCCCTACTGAAATGATTATGATTCACCAGCACTCAGTAGTAAGATACCTGAATTCCCCAACGGGAAGGACGTATCTCATGTTGACCAGGAATAAAAAACGCCTCTGCGGTCTGATGCTTGCCGGCTGCATTTTTTTTACCATCATCCCGGTGCAGGCATTCACCGCAAACTCGCTCGATATCACGGTTCAAAAAAATGGCGACGCGGTTGCCGTATTCCGTTTCACGCTCGAAGGGATTATTGAAAATTCTATCCCCCAGTCCGTGCTCGAAGAGGAACTTAAAAAAGGGCTCACCACCAGTGCAGACCCCCCGGAACTGCAGTCCATGGATCAGTCAGGTGCCACCCTCCTCATGAAAAAATTCGCCGACACCTACGATGTCCCGACCGGCACCGAATATGTCACGTCAACCATGGATTTTAAAAAGGCAGAGACCGCCCTGCAGAATTCCGCACTCAGCAGTGTGGTATCTGCCGATTTTTCACCGGATACTATCTCCTTAACGTTCCCTGATTCGTATCAGCGGGGATTTTCCAATGTCGAGGTCCTGCCCGCGGTCTCCCATACGGTAACCGATCCTGAAAAAACTGCAGCACTGGCACGGGGATCGTCTGGTACCGCTGCAAACAGTGTTACTGCAGATTCCGAAACAACGGGCTCTGTCAATATTACCTCATCACCGCAAAACGTGAAAGTGTACCTGGATTCCCGTTATATCGGTGAAGCCCCGGCGGTCTTTCCGGAGATCGCTGTCGGCACCCACACGATGGAATTTACAAAAGATGATTTTTTATCCGTCAGTAAAAATGTGACGGTCAATGCAGGAAAAACAACTAATATTATCGTGGTTCTCACGTATGTCCCCCCTCCGGTACCTGAAGAGACCCCGTCGTTCCCCGGGTATTTCTGGCCCGTTGTCGTTATCGCTCTCATCGCGCTTGCCGGTGCGGGATATTACTTCTGGTCTCATAAAAAGAAGAACGACAACCGGATAGATGAAAATGCGGATTATGAGAGTGAGTAGGACAGTCAGTGTCCGTTTCCATTCGCCAGTCCGACCGGATAGCCTGGCCAGAGACGGATGCTCATAAAAACTTTTTTCCCGCTGTATCACCTCGGGTCATAGTACTTCCCTGAAATATTTTCCACCCGTTCGCACGCGGATTTATTCCGTTAAAGGCACTTTCCTATCCTTCCGGGAATTGTTTTTTTTGTCGCCCGCATCCGGCAACGCGGTGACATGCTGTCAGCTTCCGGAGAGCAGTGAAAAAAAGGGGGGATACTGCCTTTTTAATTAATGACCCATAAAAGAAATAACGAAAGAATATCTGGTCAGAATAGGGATCCGGAATTCTGACCGGAACCTGTGTCGGATCAGCGGTAAAAACCCTGACGCCCCGGGGCTCTGCCCCGCTGCTCCGGTACCCCGGTTGTACCGGTGTTGTATTGCCCGGGATCGGGATAGCGGCAATACCGACAAATTGCATACGCCCCCATTCAGAATACGGACCGAGCCGGTGCCAGGGAACGATCGTTAAATGCAGGAAATAAGTTACGGAAAGGTGACAATACCAAAAAATTATTCCGGTTTCCGCAGCAGGAGAAAACCGGTGATTCCCAGAGCCGTTGTTACACTTAAGGGAAATGATGCGGATTTTGGCGTGGGAGTAACCGGCAGGAGGGCAGCGGAAACGGTACCAGTGACTCCTGTATTGACAAGGGCATTTGTGGAATAATCCTCATATCCGTCCAGCTTGAAGGTGATCAGGTGGCTGCCGGCTGCGATATCATTCGCAGTGAGCGGCGATATGCCGATGAAATTGTTATCCACAAAGATGTTTGCACCGGCAGGATTCGATGATACGGACAGGGAACCCTTATCCGGAGAAGTGCCTGAGGACACGAGCACGGTGCTCACTTCGGTAACCGTGTTGGGCGATACGCTGGCCTGCGTGGAGTACGGCCGGTAACCGGTGAGCGATAATGCTACGGTATGATCGCCGACTGCAACCGAATTCAGTTTCAGAGAACCACTTGCCGGGGTCTGGCCGACGGAACTCCCGTCAAGGGTGACCGAGGCACCGCCAGGGCTCGAAGAAACATAGATCCACCCGGTTGAGCTGCCGGGCATCGGGTTTAAGGTTGCTGAAATGGTTTTTGTTCCCCCCGCAGGGACATCGACTGTTGATTTCCAGTCATAATAGCCCGGGGAATCAAGCTGGAGGATATGCGTACCGGCAGCCAGGTTGTTCAGGGTAATCGGGGTTTTTCCCTTATAGAGGCCGTCAAGGCTGACACTCGCATCGGAAGGGGACGAGATGACATACAGTGCACCGGCGGCATTCACCGGTGTAAGGCTGCAATATACTGATGATCGCGAATCGGTCGAGACCGATACAACGGTGGAATAGGTCTGGTACCCGGACATCTCGGCTGAAATAGGATATGTCCCGGGCCATACGTCAGATATCGTGAGCGGTGCACGGCCGCGATAATTCCCGTCAAAATAGATATCCGCCCCGGCTGGCGATGATTCAACAGAGACAGAACCATACCGGACCGGAGGAACGGTGGTGGGCGTAGGGATCGGGTTTAAGGTTGCATAATAGGTTTTTGTCTGGCCTTCTGCCGGCATCGACAGTTCGCCGTCATACCTCATATACCCGGATTCGGAAACGGAAAACGAAGTATAGGGCGTTCCGGTGATATACACCGGTACGGTGAGGGAGCCGCCGCTGATGACACCTTTGTATTCGCCATTGAAACTGACGGAAGCCCCGTTGACATTGCACTGGATCTGGATCCATCCTTCACTCCCGCCAAGCGCACTGGCAGCCGGCAGGAAAGAGACGAACAGGCAGATCGTTACGCAGAACAGAAAGACCGATCTATGCATATGATTATTCCTCAGGATCGAGATTGAACGCTTCCTTATAAAAAGATTCGGGATAAAAATCGCTGGAAACCCTATTGTTCCACTGATGACAAGCATTCCCTCCCGGTACAGGAATCAGAAGATGAACTCTTCAACCCGTTACCCGGGATTGGACGCTATAAAAAATCTCGTGAAAAATCATTTCGACAGTAATAGTGACGCTCTTTTTTGCCCTGGCCTGACCGTTCTATCATTCCCCGCTGCGGTTGTGCCGCAGTACCCGCACGCAGTCAGAGAGAATCTTTCCGTTCAGGCAATGTGGGGCATCACAACCACACCCCAGTCCCCCGGAAAGATCATCGTGTGATAAAAATTCTCGCGAAGTAAAAAATCACTTTTTTTTCCGGAAGGCAATACAACCGATAATTCCCAGGGCACATACAGCGATCAAAGGATACAGCGGGGTTTTTAACGATGCCGGGACCTTAAGAAGGGTAACTGAAACGGTGCTGGTATTTCCGGCAGTGACAAGGATACTGGTTGAATAATCCTGAAAGCCTTCCCGGGTAAGGGTAATGTGGTGATTTCCTGCTGCGATATCGTCCGCAGTCAGCGGCGATATGCCTACAGAACGGTTATCCAGGAAAATTGCAGCACCCGCAGGATCCGAGGTAACCGATACGTTTCCCCGGGCAGACGTCCCGGAACCGGGTATCAGTTCCGCATTGACTGAGGAAACAAGCCGGGACGATACGTTGGTACGCGTAGAGTACGGCTGGTATCCGGAAAGTTCCAAAGCGATTATATGTTCGCCGGGAGGAACGGTATCCAGGTTCAGGGTACTGTTCACCGGGGTCCTGCCGACATAATCCCCGTCGAGGGTAACCGATGCATTGCCCGGATGTGAAGATACCGCTATCCACCCGGGAGGGCTCGTCTTCGGGGTCAGGTTAACGGGGATATCCCTGATTCCTGTCTTCGGTATGTCAATGGTCGATTTCCAGGAGACATAGCCGGGATAATCAACCTCGAGTACGTGAACGCCGGCAGCGATATTATTCACTGTTTTCGGGGTGGACCCTTTCGCGCGACCATCAAGGATAATCGTGGCACCGGCAGGATCCGACGAGACATATATCCCCTGAGTTGAAACAGAGTCATTCCGAATAAGGATTGCAGAAAGGGTTTTCGATCCGTTTTGGTTGATCTCAACGGTGGATTCCCAGTCATCATAACCTGAAAGTCTTACCCGGATGCTGTGCGTACCGCTGGCAGGATCGGTCTGCATGAAAGGAGTTGCTCCCGCAAGAACCCCGTCAAGGTAGACGTCTGCCTGAAGCGGGGTTGATATGACATACAATCCCTTGCCCGAAGTGTCCAGCACGAGCGGGCAGTATACTGCGGAGCGTGTGGGGCCCGAGATAGTGGTGGTGGTGGTATATTCCTGGTACCCGGCCAGCGTGGCAGAAATGTTGTATGACCCGGGCCAGAGGCCCGTGATAGTGACCGGTGCAAGGCCCTTGTTCTCGCCGTCCAGAGAAATAACCGCGCCGGCTGGTGATGATTCAACGTAAATCGTGCCGTGCGGTCCGGCAGGCCCGTAGGATGTGGTAACAGGGAGGGGTGTATAGGATAACGTCGGCCCGTTACCCTGGTATGTCTCAAAGGCATTGGAAATGGTTGCCCCATCCTGTGGGTGATAAAGACCCAGTGGATCGGTGAAAGGACAGTTGACCCCCAGATTATATCGGGCAGGGGTCTGGCCCCGGAATGAAAAAATGCAGGTAACCGACTGATCGCTCATGCTCACAATCGTGCCATGGATAACATCCCCGGTGGTGCATGAACTCAGCCACACCGTACTCTGGTCGGTGAAACCAGTGCCCGTGATCGTGACGCTCACATCGCCGTTATTGGGAGCGCTGACGGGACGGATGTCAGTCAGGGCCGGGGAGGCTGCAACCGGCATTCCAGCCAAGGCTAGAATGATCAGGAGGATCTGGCAGGCGAGAATAATTGACCTTTTCATGGAGGTATTCTAAAAGAATGTTGCATCTCACCCGACAAAGGGTTTGTGGCAACTGAAGCGGAGATCAGGGAGTCTTTTTGAATTCTGCCACAATTTCAGCCCGGGAAAAGACCGTACCCCGGATCCGCATCTCCCACCGGTGCTGTACGCATGACAGTACTGTAAGACCGGAAAACAGGGTGAGTACTTCACTGTCCGTGAAGTAGTGGGTTGCAATACCGTTTTTTCTCGTGAATGTACCCGTTTCGGTCTCCCTTCCCCGGCCATACCTGAAATCCCCGGTAGAAAAATCGCGGAAGTACATCGTCCCTGAACGAGCGAGGACCCGGAGCACCTCGCCGGCCAGGCACCGGCGCCCGGAACCGGAAAGATGACTGGTAACATGGGAAGCAACAACGGTATCAAAGGATTCATTGCAGAAGGGAGTTTTCATGGCGTCGGCGATAAGGATGCTGACCTGTTCCTGACCCGTGCAGGTATCCCGGCAGAGCGAAGCTGCGTGGGAGGAAAAATCAATCGCTGTGACAGAACAGCCCGCATGGACGAGGGATGCAGTGGTTTTTCCATCGCCGCAACCGAGTTCAAGGATCCTTGAAGAACACGGCAGCCGGGGAAACAAAGAGGCGCCGCCTCCCCAGAGCCTTCCGCGGCGCCGGTAGTCATTATCCCACGAATCCCGGCTCGAATTCATCTGCACATCACATTATTCTTCCCTGCTCCGATAATTACCTGCTTGGTCTTTCGGAATAACAATTCCTGTACGGACAGAAAGGTTCCGGCAGCCAGACCGGTTTCCTTATGCACAGTATTTTCCTTTTTTTTCCTCTCTCTTCTGGAGAAATCCTTAAAAAAATTCTGACATTCTTTTTGGCATACAGACATGTCCCCGCTGCTCTGGTATCTCCCGTTATCAGTTCATGGTATTACCTGTACACAATCGCTGAGAAATTTCCCCTATAGGCAATACCGAAAAATCGCAATGCGGTATCGCTCTTGTGAGAGACATGACTGGCGCCGGGAGGGGCGATCATTGCCAGAAAAGAATTTTTTCAGGAGTAATTTTTTAATGAAACTGGCATAGGTTGAACCAAAGCACTCAAATAAGTACGAATAAAAAGTTAAATCTGGTCGCAGGCAGAATATACGCAACGGATATTTTATCGGTGACGGTGATCCTTGTGCTGATCCGCATTTCCCGGGAGTGAAAAATGACGGCAATCATGTACCATTACTCCCGCAAAGTGGATAAAAACCATACCCGCCATTCCTGCCTGATCGATATCGGGGACGATATTGAAGTCCGGCAGATCATGGAATACAAATGGAAAATCTTCGACAGCGTTGTCCTGCAACCCCCCCATCCCATGACCCGGTTTTTTGAACTGGTTATGGTTGAATATCATGACAGCCGTTCGTCCCTGATCGATGACCTCCATATCTTCCCGGTACGGGCCCGGCAGAAACCAGACTTCACGATACTCGGGATACCGGTCAAAAAGGGAAAATGGGAGATCATCGAACGGATCTACAGGAAAACGAATACAACCGAGATCCAGTGGATCTACACGGACGATTTCCACCTGTTTGCGATCACGCATGCCACCGAATATCCGGACACCATAATCGACGAGATCGTACGCAAGATTGATGATATTGCATCGTCCATCAGGAGCGGGTACCGGATTCCCTCCCATATGGAAAACCGGCGCAGGCAGCGGGAGGCATTTGATTCGGTCACCGACTCCCCCGATGGTATCATCCTCCCCACGACTGCCCCCATCAGGCACCCGGAATTCCCGCTGGTTGCGGATCTGGGAGACGGCGACCGGAAAAAAATACAGGACGAGATCCTCCGCGATCTGGTGGCACTCGGGTCAACACTCGATACATTTGGCGGATCGAACCGGAATACAGCCAAAATCGAGATCTCGGAAAAAACCGATATCAACAGGCAACTGGCCCATATCGAAGAACTGCAGGATCTTGAGTGGCTCTTCGAATGACCTGCGGTCCCCCCGATCGGTGATAACGGTATATACCTCTCATCCCGTCGCCTGTCTCCGGACGAACCCGTCAGACCCCGGCGTAGTAAAGGGTGAGAGCCTCAAGACCCGGGAACGGTGGAGAACCCGGAGGATCTTTTGCATGCAGGTCTGCGGAGTCTGGCCGGGTTTACCCTGAATCTTCCGGAACGTTCTTCAGGAAGAGAAGTATTCCTTTTTGCCGGGGATATGCAGTGCTGCTGTGTACTCCTCGATGAAATCCGTGTCAGTGAGCAGATCGATATAGACCATCTGCCGGCTTATATCGTATGCCCTTTTACGCATCTCCTGCGAAAGGAGACATGCCATTGCACCGGCAAGCGAACCATTCCCGATTCCCTGAACGTTTGCTTCTTTAAAATCGGGAAGGATACCGAACGCAACAATATTATGCATATCAGAGAACGCCCCGAAGGCTCCGGCAAGGAATACCCGGCGGACATCGCAGACACCCACCCGGTATTTCTTAAGGAGCACCCCGATGGCGCCGCATACGGCAGCTTTTGAATCCATGAGGTAGATCATGTCCTGGCTGGTGATGCAGATATCACGGCCGGTCCCTGTCCTGTCGTGGGAAACGAGCACGAACTCCGGTCCTCCGTCACCGAGACGGACTCCGGGTTTTGTCTCGATGAGTTTTCCGGTAAAGTCAAGGATGCCTGCCGATACCATCGCAGCAGCAGCATCGATGATGCCGGAACCGCAGATCCCGCGGGGTGCTTCGTTCTGTATGGTAGTGAAGGAAACCTTACAACCGTCCGGATCGATTTGCACATGGTCGATCGCGCCCCGCATCGCCCGCATGCCCGATGATATACCGGCCCCCTCAAATGCCGGGCCGGATGCGCAGGACACCGATGCCAGCCAGTCAGCATTACCAAGAACCACTTCCCCGTTTGTCCCCAGATCGATCATGAGTGCAAGATCCTGCGATGCGGATATACCGCTGACAATAACATCACCTACAACATCCCCCCCGACAAAACGGCTTACTGCCGGCAGTAGATAGACGTACGCATCCGGGTGCGATTCAATATTCAGGGACCGTGCCCTCGTAACAACCGGACTCCGGGAAATATCCGGGTTTGGCTGTTCGAGTTTTTGCGTATCCAGCCCGAGCAGGAGGTGGCTCATCACGGTATTTCCAGCAATACAGAGGTCGGCGATAGAAGATACGGGGATGTGTGCCTCCCTTGCCAGTCTGCCGATCACCTCGTTGATGCTCTCAACCGCTGCATGGTGAAGGTGTCCCAGACCTGCTGGCGTTTTGGCATAGGCGATACGGGTCAGGAGTTCCTCCCCGTACATGATCTGGCGGTTCAGGGCAGATGCTTCGGCAAGTACGGCACCGGTTGCGAGGTTGATGAGAACCCCGGCAACGGTCGTTGTTCCCAGATCGAGAGCAACCCCGTGCAGATGATCCCGTCCATCGCCGCTTTCGATGTGGATTATTTCCGGATAGCCGTTCGCTGTGGTGAGGGTAACCGTAACAGTATTCCTGGCAGAGAGGAGTTCATCGTGCTGCTGCATGGTCATGTGCGGGCGCGTGCCGGTATACCCCTCAAGACGAAGGGAACGGTGGGGGGCCGTAATAACGGGGGTTTCCGGTGCCGGCTTAAGGAGATACTTTACTACAACAGGAGAAAGCAGGGTATGAGGATCAGAGTAAGACTGGAGAATACGCGGGGAATCGATCCGGCTCTCGGCCGGGAGTGCGAATTCGCAATCCCCGGTAATAATGGTCTGGCAGGCACGGCAGTAATGACGGAGAACCTCATCCGGTGTCAGGCCTCTGATACTTGCAGGAGAACCTGCCGTGCAGGAGCCGGAAAGAAAGATCACCTTGCACTTGCTGCATTCTCCCTTTCCTCCGCAGATACTCTCAAACGGTATCCCGGCATGCTGTATGGCTTCGAGTACGGTAGAATTCCGAGCTACCGCGATCCGGATATCTGCGGGATGGAAGATTACCCGGGCAGTATCAGGCATACCCTGCCTCGGCGAGGATCTGACGGGGAAATTCTGTATCTGGGCGGGGCATAATGTCATCTCAGGATCGGGTTGTCCGTATTCACGGGGTCAGGCCGGGTGAGGAGGCCAGCGTTGCCGGAGGAACTGCGGCAGTCCCGAAGAATCTTTTGGTCCTACCAGGATCTTCCAGCCGCTCGCCTCTTCAGTCTCCCCGCTCAGCCGGGCTGCAAGACCGGGGATGATGAGGGTCTTGTGGCACACCAGATTTTCCACCTGCATTTCTTTTAATGCGGTAACGATCGAATCCGCGGAAAAGTACCTGCCGGCAACGGCGCTCTCAACACTCAGGCCTCCTGTATCGGCAACCATAAGATAACAGTCAAGACCGGCAGTCTTGATATCGGATTCCACGGTAAAGAACGTGAGCGCGTAATTGGTAGTGATGAGGACCGGGGAATTTTTATCGGGATGCCCGAACATCCTGATACCGGCTTCCACCGAGACCGGTTTTCTTGGATCGGTGTACAGGTTGAAGCGCCAGATCAACTGGGGCAGGAGTACCCAGCCATCGAGACTGTGCATAATGAGAAGATCCGCGTACCGGGACATGAGCATGGATGCCGTGATCGCCTCGCGCCATTTCAGCACATCCATGGAGATCTCCTCGCTGGTCCAGACCGCCAGCGGTACTCCCAGCAGCGGGTAGCCGGAGAGTTCATCGAGATCGCGGCATGCAGCAGTCCGCAGGGCGGTTAAGGTATGAAGGGTTTCAGATAGGCCGTCTTCGGCAAGCGTGCCGGGATCCAGTACCAGGTCAGCAAGACCCCAGGCGTTCAGGGTTTTTACTAGGCTTTTCTGGAGCGCAGGATCCCCGTCCGTATGCACCACGAGCGGGACATGGAAGGCGAGCGCAAGATCGGCCATCTGTGTCCAGTTCTTTTCCGTGGCAGCATAGATGAGAGGCCGCCGGTCCCCTGTCTCTGCAAGACCGGCTTGTATGACCGCAGGGTCCAGCGAGCACAGGATGAGAGGGAGGTCTGTTGCATTGCACACAGTCCTGACCGTTTTACCAAACGCTGCCGGATCGCCGGATACCGACCGGATGGCAACCGCATTGAGGGCCAGTTTCCTGCCAATGTAATTGTAGGAGAACTGCCCGATACGGTGAACCCGTTCACGCAGGTTCTCATCGGTCATAAGGTCGTCAACATCGATGGCAATGCCCGTCGGGTTGTGGTACATGAACTCATGGCGCTGGAGGACATATTTGCCGCCAATGGTGCACTGCTGCGCACCCGTGCCGAAGGTAACCGCCCGCACCGATGGCGCAAGGAGGAGCCCGAGATCCTCGCGTTCAGCCTGGTACATGTCGGTAAAAAGCGGCGGGCAGTCGGTGAGCATCAGTTCGCCATTCACCAGCCGGGTTGCAAAAGCCATGCAGTTGGACTCATGGCATTCCTGGCAATTGGTCTTCGGCAGCAGCTTGTAAACATCGATCGGGCTGATCTCGCGGATACTTTTTTTCCGCTGCTTTCCAGGTTCGGTCCGGTGTGTCATGATATTCTCGCACCCACCCAGTCCCGCGCCGAAGAGGTCCTCCCGGAACCGTTACTGCCGAGCCGGTAGATTACGTCCCTGAGGGTCAGTACCGATGCCGGGTGCATCATCATGAAGAGATCGACACCCGCGAGCAACAGCGTTAAGGCATTCACCGTCTCCCATACCGGGCCGCGGAGCTCGCGGGGGCCGTATTCAGGCGCCATCGCCATCCATGCTTCGCGGGCCGCCCAAGCATTCGTGGCTGCAGAGATGACCGGGTGGGCAAGTTCGTCATCCCCCATCAGTGCAGCATAGCGTGCCCGTTCATGGATGGTGAAGGAATATTCAAGACCATAACCGAGTGCAACGGTGGTCAGGTCCATGACAATCTGCTCATGAGGCATGTACTCGTACAGGCGCCGGTTGAGTTCCTTGGCATTATTTAGTTCGAGCCCGGTGAACGCAAGCAGGAGGTGGCCGTGGTCACGGGCTGCCTTTGCCACGGCCCCGAGGGTCTTAGCTTCCACCATATCGAGCGTGACCGAATTCAAGAGGAGTCGTTCACCTGCAGCCATCTCAGCCACTTCTGCAAATACCGCGGCATCCTTCTTCGGGTCGCCGCAGCCACCGACAATGATCGGGACGTTCACAGCCTGCAGGACTTCTTCGACGGTCTCTGCTGCCTGCCGGGGCGATGTATCCCGGATCAGCGGATCGGTGCTCATTAAGTGGATCGTCACAATATCGGCACCAAACTTTTCCACGTTCATCCGGGCCCATCCGGCAGGGTCTTCCATGACCTCTGCGACATGCTCCCGGAGCACCCGGGGTAAGGAGACCTTCATGTCAAAGACATCCAGGGATATTGCCGGCGGGTGAACGGGGGGAACACGAATATCGGCATAGGCAGGAGTCATCGCCCCTCCGATAGTGACCGTCCGCGCCCTGCTCCCGCCATCTGCTCTGGTTGCACCCAGCACTACTTCCCGGATATGTCCGGGGTACCGGGCGGTACGGGGCTCGAAGGATTCCCGGATAAGCTCGGAGGGTTTTTGCGGGAGCGGCGGGTGCAGGGATACGGACTGCAGGGAGTGTGCAGGGCTTTGCGAGGGAATGAACAGGTCAAGGTCGCCTATCTCCATCGAGAAGTTCTCGAGTTCCAGCTGCTGGACGCCCTGCAGGAGTTCGAGGATACGCGGGGCGAGCGAGAGTACGTCAATTTCATCGGCCCGTTCCGTCTCCTTATTTTTTTTGTGCACCACGTAACTCACCTCCGCCCGGGGACGGAGCCCTGACCGGCAGGATGATCACTTTTTCCGCGGTGATCTTTGCGTTCTTTAAAATGATACGGTACCCGCCGGCGGTGACAGGGATGTCTCCTGCCGAGAAGACCTGCGGCCGGTCCGCTGGTGCACGGGCGGCTGTCTCATCAGATATCCACCTCCGGACCACCGGGTGGTTCTGGTTTTTCAGGAAACTTTTGAGTTCCGGGATGGTTTTGATATCTTTTTCCGTAGCAATTGCCGGATAAACGGACGGGGGGATAAAATCCTTCAGCCGTTCCCTGGTCTCGGCCGGCATCCATACCACCCGCTCATACCCGCCGTCTGCATGGAGGAAGCGGGCCGACCTCATATACTCGATCGAGATACCGTGGAACCCGTCGACCTGCCGTCCCCCGGCAGTCGAGTCTGCCATGGTCGAGAAGGCAAGGCCGTTCACCGTAACGTCACGGAACCCGCGGAGCACGATCCCGAAACCGTCGGCTTCGGGGATGTAAAAAGCAATGCCTTCAAAGCATCCGCAGGACGTGTGGGGATACCCGAACGCGGAATAGAGATAGACACGGCTGATCTCTCCCATGGACCGTTTTTTTGCGCTCTCATTGACACCGGTATATTCCCCTTTCTCCTCGTCCAGGCACTCGCCTTTTGCGATTTCGTAGATCGGGCCTTTCGGGTCGATACCCGCAGCAGCCCGGCCGTCAAACCAGCTGATAGCCCCGCAGTTTGCATACCGCTGCGGGGTGATGACGCAGATATGGGTGGGGGCAAAGGACTGGCAGAGGGCACAGCCATAGAATACATCAACATCCCTGTCCAGAAGCCCCCGTGCCCGGGCATCCCGTGACTCATACCGTTCAAGGGCTTCCCGGTATAATGGCTTGAGTTTCTCCGGATCGGTTATGAAGGTGATCTGGATCTTCTCCAGAAGGGGGAGCTCGTTCCTGAACAGTTCGAGCATGACCTGCCCGATATACCGGAATGAGTTAAGACCCTTCCTGAACGATTTTTTCGAGAGCCGGATCCAGATATCGTACCGCTGGTTGAGGTGCATGAACCCTTCGATATAATTGGAGTATTCATGGATACGCCGTTCGATAACCCCTTCGAGATCCGGTTCGACCTTTGCACCGGCAATCTCGACCAGGATCCCCAGCGGATAATGTTTCCCTTCCTCCATGCTGCCGATATCGGGGCCGACAATGGAAATATCGCCATCGGTAATCGCATCAAACGGCCTGACGAGAACAATCTCGCATTTCTCCGGTTCAGAAGGGCCGCCCAGCTCGACCTGCATGTCATTTTTCCGGACCCGTTCCCCTTCATGGACAAGCCCGACATCGACAGGGATCTGTTCGAACATGATACCTCCCGGTCAGTCCCCCAGACCGTCAACAATGCCCTTGAGATTCACGACCCAGTCCTTGATGGTGCTGTTCGGGAACGACCAGCTGGCATTCGGCTGGTACACGCAGTCGAGTGTCATGGTCTTGAGGTTCGGTGCGAAATGCTTGAGGCCGGAGAGGATAGTCCACTCCATGTAATAGGGAAGCCCGACAAATATTGCAAGATCGTACGCGTCTTTCCCATCGAAACCTTTCCAGCCGGGATCCGTCAGCCGGTTACCGATATCCACTGCCGGCATCAGGGCAGCAGGGGTAAAGCCCCGGTTGAGGAATTCACGGTTTGTACTGGCGGTCACGACAACCGGGATATGCGCCTTGGTGGCAAATTCGATGAGACAGTCGATCAGCTTGAGCCCTTCCACATCATATTCGACAATCCCGTGGCCAACGATCATGATCGGCCGTTTTGCCCGCCGTATCATTGCATCGGCGATATCGGGTTTGATGATAAGGGACGCCTTCTTGGGCCCCGGGATCTCCGCGGTCTGCCAGGATTCGTTCAGCGGCATGGGGATTCACACCCTCTTTTTATGGATGAGCCGGGGAAGAAGGGTAGGATCGGGGATCGGCTGCTCCTTCCAGTCGTGATCCTTCAGGTGCAGGGTAACCTCATCTTTCATGGTCAGCGGGATATCCGCCGGGTTCCTGACAAAAAGATGAACGTCGGGAGGTATCCCGCCAACGAACCTTTTATGCAGGTCAATATAGTTTGCAAGCTTGTTGGCCCGTCCCTTGCTGGTATCATTGGGACGCATGGTCAGTTTTGCCACCATCACCATGGCATCCTCCTTGGTCTCGGCAGCAAAGAAAAGGTGTTCGGGAACCGGGCCGGTAAATACCTTCCCGCCACTGCGGGCATCGTACACGTACCAGTCCTCCGTTTTGTCAGACCTGCCCAGGAGCATCCGCCGGTACTTGGTGCCATGCGGCCCGACAACGACCGGGATCCCGAGACGCCAGAACCCTGCAGCAATAGCCGCTGCTTTCTGGGACATCGCACCCCAGGCAACGCCGACTGCTCCGACACGGTTATAGACATAATCCGCGATCTCCTCGTAGTTACCCCGGAGCGGGCGCTTGGCAAAGATGCTCGCGATCTTGATCGCCGCACCGGCAATATGGGCGTTCGAGACGCACGACCCGACATTCACAACACCCCCGGCCTCAAAAGCCCCGGAAAACTGTTCGTACACCGTCCTGCCATCTTCATCCCGGTGCATCCCGGCTGACATGGCCGAGCACCCGGACGTGCAGACAATATACCGGCGTTTCGCAAACTCCCTGCACATCTCGGCCACTTCCCGCGAGCCTTTCGGGTAATTGGCACAGCCGACAAATGCCACAATGCCGGGGATCTCTCCAAGAACAATCGGCCCGCCGACCTTCCGTATCTCCGTATCCTGGATCGGCCCGCGGCCGGTCCGGATACAGTACGACTCGCTATGGGTCTTCTGGTCCGCTGCGGCAGTGATCAGGGAATGTACCGGCAGCTTCTGGGTGCAGGCCGATTCACACCGCCCGCAACCGACACAGTCATCGTACAATTCGTCCAGCAGGGACAGGTTTCCACCGGCTGCAGCCCTGATTGCCTGCGCAATGGGAAGATCATTCGGGCAGGCACGCCGGCAGAGCATGCACTGGGTGCATTTTTTCGCAAGCCGGCCGAGTTCCTCTTTTGAGATGTCGGTCCCTTGCTTTTTCCGTCTCGGAGCAATGGACCGGGCAACCCGGACTGCCACTTCCCCGGCTTTTTCCGGATCGAGGATGAGTGCCCCGGGAATACCGCCGTCAATGAAGTCTTTAACGATATCCCCCACATTGTCATGAGTACGGTCAGGAAGACCCAGGCAGTTCTTCTCGCTGGTTGCAATCAGCGGCGATTTGACCTTTGCTGCTTCCAGCAGCGTGTCCGTGCGGACACACTGTTCATCGATGACAATAACGTCAGGGACACCGCTGCGGATATAGCGGAGCTGCCACGAAATCGGGCCGATAACCTTAGCCCGGGAAGAGTAGCGGGTGACATCCAGCGCAGTGCAGCAGATGCCGGTGACCTCCACCTCAGACTGGATGCCTTCTGCCCGCAGGTAGTCGATAATACCTGCCGAAGGGGTGACATTATGGCCGATGACAAGGATAACCGGTTTTTTCACGTCCACCGTCCCCAGCCCGAGATCGGCGAGAGGCGATTCCGGCTCGGCTTTGGGAAAACCAAGCGCCGAGATCTGTGCAATGTCGGCAACTTCCATACCTACATGGTCGATCATACCGGCATGGAAGACCTTGGATTCGAAATCAATGTTATTTCCTTCCTGGCCGGTATGGGTGACCGCGAGCAGCTGGGTAATCTGGCTTTCACAGTAATCCAGGACCGGCTCAAGGTCGCCGAGCGTCTGGGGCCGGATCCCGCAGACAAGCCGGGTGACCGGTGCTTCCACTTCGACGCCGACATCCCCGACGTTAATGGGCAGATCGCTGCCGAACCGGTCAATGAGGCCCGTGAGGAGTTCACGGGCATGGCTGGTGTGGGTTGCGGCGCCGATACAGGCCGCGAGCAGGACAATACGGGACTGCTGGGCGGCCATGGTGATCCCGCAGGCACCCCTTTTCTGGCCGGTCAGGTCGCACTTTCCATACGTACAGAGACAACAGAGATCGCAGAACGGCAGGTAAAACGGTTTGTACCGTGCAAGGAGGGCATGGTCCCATGACCGGAGCGTGGAAAGGGTCGGGAACGGGGTTGGTCCCGTTGGTTCCTGCCAGGTGTCATGGTGAACCGAGCCTATGGAAATACTGATATTTCGGAAATGTGCAATATCCGAATCCAGTTCCTTTATACTGAGATTGACACCTTTCCTTTTCAGGGCATTCACCACGGCTGCGTTTTTAACTATACATGGAGGGATGAGTCAGATAAGGTTATCGAAGATACCCCGCTCTTCATTATCGTGAAGCGATGCGAAGATACTGGAAGTATCACCCTTTCGAATCCGGTGAACAAAGAGAACAAGGCACCACCGGTGTTTATTTTATTTTAGAAAGCGACAAAAAAGGTGTGAAGGAACCGTTTTTGTTCGCTGAGTGATGAGGAGATACCCCGTAGCTATCGGTAAACCTGCCCGTTCGTTTCCTGCAATCAAAAAATATTTTTGTCTCTTCTTCACACCGCTTCGCGAAACCTGGGATGCACCTCACGATACTTCTTCTGTTCTTCCGGTGCAGCCGTTTCATACCTGTGAAGGTGTACCGGGAGCACCGGCTGTCCCCCTTATCATGGTATCCTGCAAATTCAGCCTTCAATCAGGAATGCCAGATGGACCTTTTTTACCACCAGGTACGCCAGGACACTGAAACAGATGGCAGCAACGGTAATCAAAAACGGCATAAAAAAATAATTTATCTTCATGATATCGCCCGCAACCCGCAGAAGGATGAGAAGAATGAGCGGCAGGTGGAAGAGGTATATCTGGAATGAGTACGAGCCGGAGAACTGGAGGAACGCATGGAAGGGCCTGACCCTTTTTACCTGGCCGGCAATGGAAGAAAGGAAAAACGGGAAGAGAATGCACCCGGAAAAAATCATAACTATATTCAGTTCTTTATCCTGCACAAGGATACCGGCAGCCATGATGGCTAGGAAGATGATGGCAAAATAACGGGAAGCAGACGCAAACCACGGGCTTTTCCGGTACTGCTGGTGAAAGGCAAACCATGCCCCGAAAATAAAAAAGGGTAAGAGAAGAAAGGCACGGATGAGAATATCGAGCGCGAAGAAATGAGCCGTATTCAGGAAATATAGGCAGACCAGGAACAACGGGATCGCGAGATAAAAGAGATACCGGAGATCAAACAAATACAGGACCGTAAAAACCGCCGCAGTAATTATGATGAGGGCAAGCAGGTACCACAGGTGCCCGGTAACCGGGTTGTCGCCGACAAAAAAAGCGAGAAAATGCAGGAGGTCCATATTTCCCAGTGCCGCAAAGAAGGTGGCGATCCCTGAAAAATGCAGGTTGAGAATATACCATGCGCAGTAATCGATGACAAGCAAAGGGAAGAACATCAGCAGGGTATACCCGAGATAAGGTTTGTACAGCCGGATACAGCGCCGGATAAAATAGGTTCCCAGGAATGTTTTCTTCCGGATGTCCTCTGCATGGTTCAGGATCAGTTTATACCCGGCTGAAAATGTAAAAAGAGTCAGTCCCAGGTATACGGACCAGTCCCGAAGATTATAAAAAGTGTTCCCCGGGTCTCCCATCAGCGTATGAAACAGGACAATAAGGACAATCGCCACGCCGTCAAAGAATAATAACAGTTCCAGCTTGTTCTGGTCCACGGGTACCGGGGGATCTGGGGAAGTAATCATTTTCAGGCACGGAGAGGAGGTATATGCTTATTAACCATCTGATTTCCGGTATGAAAAATGATCCCTCTCCGTCCCGGCGAAATGTGCCGCGCGAGATACGGGGGCAGCAGAAGGGAAAATACGGTTCTTTTCACGGTACGGTTTCCCCCGAAGTGGCGGAAAACGGACTGATCGGGATGCAGCGGTCAGGTTGTGCCAAGAACGGTATCAAGAATTGCGGTAACGGACCGGAACGCGGGCGATTCGTGCGGGATATCCAGCAGTGATCTGCCTGCCATCACCCGATCTGCCACCTCCGGATCCTCTTGGATTTTTCCTCCGTACAAAAGACCGGTCTCCGCTGCTACCCGGGCATTGAGGTTTTCAGGAAATGCATATCCTCCGATAACATAAAAACAGCCAAAACGGATCCCGACCTCCAGAATCACGCGGTGTGCCCTTCTGACATGCGCAAACGATTTGCTTGATGGCCCCATCACATCGAAGATGAGATCGACATCGTTTGCAATCTTGCGGTTGAGGTGCTCAAGCCCCCCGGGCGAATCGATGAGGATATACCGGTATTGTTTTGTTATGGTACCGAGAGCGTTTTTCAGGGCCGCATCCGGGAGGCAGTAACAGCCTTCAACCCATTTCGTCCCGACCGCGAGCAGGTCAAAACTCCCGCCTTCGTACAGTCCCTGCTCCCAGATGAGGTTCTCGATCCGTTTTGACGGGGCAATACCCACCGTTGTCCCCCCTCGCGCAATGAATGTCTCGGACAGCAGTTCCGCGATCGTTCTTTTTCCCGACGCCTCGAGATCCACGCCAGCCATCTCCGCAAGGTTCTGGTCGGGATCGGCGTCCACGAGAAGGACCGGGGTTGCATGTTTCTCAATCAGGTACTTTGCCATGAGGGCAACGAAACTGGTCTTTCCCGTACCCCCGCGCCCCATGGTAACAATCGTCTTCATGTGTATGTACCTCCGGAATACAGCCTGTTTTTAACGGGAAACCGGGTTCACGCAAAACGGGAGGACGGGTGAAGGGTGTACATCAATGGTGATCACCATGTATCCTCCGGCGGCAAATCCCGCAGCCGGGATTCGGGCAAAGGGCGTCCTGCCGGTCCCGCCTCTGCCGGATCCACCGGTTTTCATTATCGTTCAGTCCCGTGATACCTGAATAGGGTAGTCTACTCTGATACATAAGGGTAGGGATGGAAGACGGGATTATGGCAGTACATAAATGAAACGATGATGAGCGGATCAGGGAATCCGAAAAAATTTCCATGAGATAAAAACAAACCATAGGATTTTTAAAAATTCCTGAAGAATATACCATTACCCTGGTTGAACGGGAGATCCCTTATGTCCGACAAGATCCTGAAAACCATCCTCCTTGCTGCAATCGTTCTGGCAATTGTCACTGCTGCTGTCCTGCTGGTAGTGCCCGAAAAGGAGAAAAAGACCGTTATCGTTTATACTTCCGTGGACCAGGTCTTTTCCGAACCGGTCTTCCTTTCGTTCGAGAACGAAACCGGCATCAGAGTCCTGCCGGTGTACGATGTGGAGGCAACAAAAACCACCGGTCTTGTCAACCGCCTCATTGCAGAAAAGGCCCGGCCTCAGGCCGATGTCTTCTGGAGTGGCGAGTTCAGCCAGACGGTTGTCTTAAAAAACAAGAGCGTGCTTGCACGCTACCAGTCGCCATCGGCCGGCGATATTCCTGCCCATTTCCAGGATCCTGAGGGCTTCTGGACCGGCTTTGGCGGGAGGGCACGGGTATTTATTGTCAACACGGACCTGCTCAGTCCTTCCGAGTATCCCGATTCCGTGTACGATATGCTGGATGACAAATACCCGGGAAAGACAATAGGTATGGCGTACCCGATGTTTGGCACAACTGCAACCCAGGCCGCCGCGTTGTATAGTTATCTCGGGAAGGAAAAAGCACACGCATTTTTCCTGTCCCTGAACAACCGGAGCCTCCGGATTGTTGACGGCAACTCCGTGGTACGGGACCTTGTGGCAGACGGGCAGCTTGCGTTCGGCCTCACCGATACGGATGATGCCTGCGGAGCCAGAGATAACGGGAGGAATGTGACAATTATTATCCCGGACCAGGGGGAGGGACAGATGGGGACGCTCGTCATACCCAATACGGTTGCCCTGATCGCTGGGGCACCCCACCCGGCAGAAGCAGCAGTTTTCATGGATTACCTTCTGGACCGGAAACGCGAGTCTGCGATGGTCGGATCCGGCTGGATACAGATCCCTGTCCGGGATATACCCCCATCCCCGTGCATCAACAGTACCGGGATCAAGACCATCCGGGTCACGTTTGAAGATACCTATCAGGCCCTCCAGCCCGCACAGGAAGATCTTATTACGATATTCATCCGCTGAACGATCGCCCGACATTCATGGCACTCCCCCACATTTTCCGCAGGTTTTGGGCCGTACTTACCCCGGAAACAATTGCGATTGCCTTTGCTGCTGGTATTTTTTTCCTGTTACTGCTCTGCCCCCTTATCGGGCTGTTGCTCGATCTTATCTCTGCTTTCATGACGGGATCTTCTGATATTGCCGTCCCCTTGTATATTTCCCCCCGGAGGGCAGGGCTTCTTGCTGCCAGTGTCGGGCTTGCTGCGGCGGTTGCCGGTGCAGGGATGGCGATAGGTATCCTTTTCATTTCCGCTCTCTTCCGTGTCCCGAAAAAAATCCTTTTCGGGATCCTTCTCGTGCTGCTAGCCCTTGCCGGGATTCCTCCGTATATCCATGCCCTTACCTGGTCCCAAGCAGTTCGGATTGCAGGCACTGTACTACCCGGTCTTCCCGCAACGGGCTGGCTGATCAGTTTCTGGGTTGAACTGATGGCACTTCTCCCGCTCTCGCTCTTCCTGTCGTGGATCGCGTTTGCATCCGTTGATATCCAAATGGTTGATGCCGGCCGGGTTGTCCGCTCCGATCTCACCGTTCTCCTGCGCATCATCCTCCCGCTCGCCGCCCCGGCACTGGGAGCTGCCTTCGGCATTGTCTTCCTTGTCTGTTGCACGGATTATTCGGTACCCTCGCTTTTCGGTGCAGATGTGTACGCACTGGATATCTTTGCGCAGTTCAGTGCTTCCAACAGCGCCTCCCAGGCATTGCTGTACTCCCTGCCGCTCTTGCTGGTCACCCTCCTGGTGATGACTGCATGCAGGTCGGGTATACGGACACTTGCGCAGACATCGAACCGGTTCTCGGCACGGTTCGGTAATCCGTTATCCTTTCCCTTATGGTTCTGTGCGCTCCAGATAGGTGCCGCAATCATTCTCAGTATCCAGATCCTTGTCCTTTTCACGGGCCTGATCCTCGCTGCCGGCAGCCCAAATTCGGTTGTCACTTCAGTCCTCATGGCCCGGAATGAACTGGTGTACAGCCTTCTCACGGCCGTTCTTGTCATACTCATATCCCTTCCGCTTGCGCTCGCTGCAGTTCAGGAACTCCAAAAGCCGGGCATCCGGGGAGCTGCTGCCTGGGTTATCGTCCTCCTCCCGCTTGCACTTCCCGCGCCCTTAATCGGCATCGGGATGATTACCCTGGGAAACCTTCCGGTCGTATCATCCCTCTACCCGACACTCATCATGCCGGCTCTTGTCTGTGTCGTGAAATTTGCCCCTTTTGCCGCAATCATCCTCTTTGCCCAGATGCGTTTTATCGATCCGGTTCTTCTCGATGCTGCAGCGATCTTTGCCAGAACCAGAACCGATGCGTGGACCCGCATCCGGCTCCCCCTCTTTGCTCCCGGGATCGTTGTTTCGGCGGGTATCCTTGCAGCCCTCACGCTCGCAGAACTGGGCGCAACCCTTATCGTAGCACCACCGGGTCATGCCACTATCACGATGCGCATCTACAATTACCTGCATTACGGTTCATCCTCGGATGTGGCAGGCTTGTGCATTCTGGTCACTTTCCTGGCACTGGTTGTTTGTACCGCAACCATTCTCGCACTCAGGTTTGTTGTCAAAAGACCCGGTACTCCCCGTGAAGAACCCGGCCCGTGATACCATGATTGAACTGGAAGACGTCTCAAAAACCTTCGGCTCCCGCCTTGCTGTTAACCATGTGTCGTTTACTCTCCCGGATCAGGGACGTACCATTCTTGTCGGACCCTCCGGAAGCGGGAAGACCACCCTCCTCCGGCTGATAGCCGGCCTCGAGATACCGGATACCGGTACCATCACCATGAATGGGAGACTCGTCAGCAGCCAGGAGTGCATGGTGCCGCCGTCAGAACGTTCCATCGGTTTTGTCTTCCAGAGCAGCGCACTCTGGCCGCACATGACCATTGCAGACAACATACGGTTTGCCCTTGGGGGTTTGCCGCAATCCGAACAGCAGCAGCGCTCCCGGTTCCTCATGGAGCGCATGGGTATACTTTCCCTTGCTGACCGGTACCCAAACCAGATCTCCGGCGGGGAATCCCGCAGGGTGGCCCTTGCCCGGGCACTTGCTCCCCGGCCGGCGACACTCCTTTTCGATGAACCGCTCACCAATCTCGACCGCCCGCTCCGGGAAAACCTGCTCGGGCTGATCCTGGAATCAGTACGGGAAGTCGGTTCCGGGATGGTATATGTAACTCATGATGAATACGAGGCAGAAACGTTAGCCGGTACCATTGTCCGGTTCAGTAACGGAAGCATCTGCAGCGACGGGATCCGATGACAAAACACCCGCTCAGGAAATACCTTGGTGCAGCGGGCCAGCTGCTCGTAGGGATCCTGATTATTGTCATTATTGTCATCGTACTCCAGAACCTGCTCGGGTTCGTCCAGGTCCAGACAGCCCCGCCGGGATGGCAGATCATCCGTCCCCCGCAGGAAGTATCCACCCTTGTCATCGCGAATGATACGGTTTGGACCGGCGGCAAAGACGGGATTATTCTCATCGACCGGTCAACCGGCAGGCAGATCAGCACACCGGGACCCGCACCCTCCTTTGGCTATGTGCGGCAGATCCTGCGGGACCGCATGGGACAGATCTGGGTCGGCCATGATGGCGGGCTCGCCCGCTTCCGGAACGGATCGTGGGAGGTAATCGCTCCTGCCCCGGGAGTGCCGTTCTCTAAGGTACTCAGCATTGCACAGCGACATGATGGCACGATTGTAATCGGTACGGACACCGATGTTTTCTCATCGGCAAACGGGAGCTGGACAAGCCTCCTGGTGAATAACCGCCCAACCGTTGCTTCTGCGGATGTCCTGTTCGAAGACCGGGAAGGCAACCTCTGGGTGGGTTGCGGGGCACCGGCCCATGGGGGACTCTACCGGCTGAACAGAACGACCTGGTCGTCATTCTCCATGCAGGATGGCCTGCCGCACCTTTCCATACGGAGTATTACCCAGACACGCGGGGGAACGATCTGGGTGGCAGCCGGGTTCTCCCGCCAGGGCGGTGCAGCCCTCTACTCCGGGGGAACATGGACGAACCTAACTGTCAGAGACGGCCTTGCAGGGGAATCCACGCGGTCTGTCTTTGAGGACAGTATGAGCAGGATGTGGATTGGCTCGGAGTATGACGGTATAGCAGTCGGGAGGCCCGGTTCCTGGAATGTAATTACGGAAAAGGACGGGCTGGCTGGTTATGAAGTCAAGGTTATGGCGCAGGATGCAAACGGTACGTACTGGCTTGGGACAAACAGTGGTCTGAACCGGGTAGACCCGTATGCTGCATATCCATAAGGTACCGGGACAAATTTCCTATAATGACACGAGAATATTAATGTCTGTCATCCGTGTTCATTTATTCCCGGGATCAACGAAAAAATCTATTTATGACTATAAATGCATTCAAGAAATAGAGAGTATTTTTCAAAATTCCCTAATAAAATCCTGAAGGGTGCTCCATGGATTTCACTGAAGCTGAACAGAGACGAGGTTTGTTATCTGCCCAACTGAACAACCGCCAGATCACTTCCGGACAGTTTACCGCGAGTATCAATGCACTCCGGGTGACGGATTCGGCCGGCAGGATCTGGCAGCCGGTCCCGGCCCCATCCGGCTGGCTCTGCTGGAATGGCACTGCATGGCAGGCAGCAACGCCTCCGGGTTTTCCGGCATATGCCAGTACTGCGGCCCGGCAGGAACAGGGATCCTCCCGGGACTTCAGCGAATTCAAATCCTCCCTCATGACCATGGATGAGTTCAAGAAAGTGTCAAAGAATACCCCGCTTGCGAACCGTCCTCAGAAATGGTGGGATCTCCTCTCTATCCTCGGCGGTATTGCTGCGGCAGCCATCTGGTTCCTGTACGGGGGGATACGCAGCGGGAGGGAAGGGTTTGACCTGATCACCCCGCTCCTGATGGTTGCCATTCCCATCATACTTATCTGGTTCCGTGCGGATCTGGACACTATCCTGCTGCCCCTGCAGCCGCACCGGAAAAAAATCCCGAAGCTTATCCTCATCGGTGTCGGGATTGCAATACCATTCGTCACTGCATGGCTGCTGTATAATCTCTTCAATATCAGCCAGTATCCCCTGATGCAGGCAAATATTGTGCTTGGGACAATGGTTTCCTATGCCGTCGTGAGGGACCCGGTACTTGCAGGGAGGCAGAATTACCGGGGCTCGCACCCCCTTGGTGTAACGGGAATCGGTATCATCCTGTTCACCGTTCTTGCGACCCTTGTCGTTGTTCCGGTGCTGGCAGACGACTGTGTTGACGATCCGTTCAATGCCCAGGACTGCCTCCGGACCAATGGATTTGCCGAGACACTCGCGGGAGCTACCGCTGCCGGGATGGGGATCCTCGTGAACGGTCCGATCATCATCCAGGGTATCCTTGCCGGGGTACTACAGGATCCGGGAAAATTTATGGTACGGGAACGCCGGGAGATCCTTACCGTGACAGCGGTGCGATCGGCGAGGTCGGCCCTGATGGAAAAATCACCCCGTATCCGGAGAGTGCAAACCAGCCCCCTAAAATATTCGGCAACGGTTCGGTGAACAATCCCTATTCCGACACCCCCCCTCCGGTATTTGATCATACCCCGACACCCCCAGATATGCCGGTTACGCCC
>Ga0116171_10000759_pt1 | contig 33565 bp, 38 predicted proteins | sample AD_JPNHW2_MetaG_FD_89798 | JGI IMG/M metagenome (GOLD analysis project Ga0116171, IMG submission 89798) | Active sludge microbial communities of municipal wastewater-treating anaerobic digesters from Japan - AD_JPNHW2_MetaG | ecosystem: Engineered > Bioreactor > Anaerobic > Digestate | place... | reverse complement strand
TCCTCCGGGGTCATGTTCGGCGCTGTTTGGCCGGTTTTTTAAGCTACTTTCAGAAAAAAATAGCACACACTTCCAGTCAATACATTAATATAATATATTTTTTCGAAAAAACAGCTTAAAATCAGGGGTAATTATGAAAACATCAGCACCATGGAGTGGTTATTTCGCATTTTATTGTTAGTTTATGGCTGTTGTCACAAGTTGGAGCTCAGAAGTTGGTGATATTTATGAAACAAAAGCTTAAGTAAGCGGTTGTTGCCTGTTTTAAAATCAGTTTATGGGCTGTAATCACCGGTTGGAGCCCGGCAACCGGGGATAATTATGAAAGCATCGGCACCATGCCGTGGTTGTTGCGCATTTTATTGTTAGTTTATTGGCCGTTATCAACAGTCGGAGGTCAAAAACCGGTGATAGTTATGAAAACATCAGCACCATGGAGTGGCTGTTTAGGATTTTATTGTCAGTTTATGAGCTGTTGTCACAAGTTGGAGCCCAACAACCGGTGATAAACCTCTGTAATACGCTATCGGTCGGCCTCAGACAGGTGGAGAGTGTGCTGCGCCATACTTTTTACACCGGAAATCGAGCGTTTACTAAAAAATATTAAAGCCCGAAGTTTGTTGTACCGATAGTTTATGTGAGATTATTGATGCTGTTATACGATTTTTTTATTTTTTACTTGCATTAATAATAGTTGTATGTATCATTAAGTAAATTTTGAATTATAAAAAAAAAATTTGAGGTGTAATTTTATGGCAAGTGCAAAGCAACTCGAGAATACCATCAAGCGTAAGACAGAAAAAGTGACTAAACTTCAGAAGGAAGTGAAAGTCGAAACTGCTGCAATAGCTAAACTTAAGAGTGAGTTAGTTGTTGAGAAGAAAAAAGAAGCAGAAGCAAAAGCTAAAGCAAAACCAAAAGCAAAAGCTAAAGCAAAACCAAAAGCTAAAGCCAAGAAGTAATCTTATTTTTTTTATTTTGATAAAAAAAGAGGGAATTCTCCCTCTTTTTTTATGTTATCCCGAATTTATTATTGAAAAATAAAGAGTAGTCCGATATTAAAAGTGATTAGTAACTATATCTGTATATTGGGGTAGTGAGTTGCTTAAGGTAGAACAGAGAAAAAACAGAGACTTCAACACGTTTCAGACCATCGATGATGTGATAAACATACTTAAGGAACAGTTCTCAACACGGAAACTTTATATTAAGTATGACATTGATAAGCATGAAGCGATGGTAAATGAATATAATCCCGATAAAACTCTTATGATCGTCACTGATCCTAATTATAAGACGGATAAAAATCTGACTATATACGGGTTATCCGATAAATATATTGAAATTGATCTCAATGTAGTCGATGAACTTGGCCCCGGATACTTTAAATGCAAGATAGTAAGCGCACGCCGGGCAATGGAAGGGAGAAGAGATCTCCGTTTTAAAGTCAGTAAGGGTGATGCCGTTGCTACAAACTTCAGGGTATCAAAACACACGATAGATGTAAGCCGGTTCAGTATACCTACAAGCATTAAAGTTGTACTCGATCAGTTCCAATCCGTTAATACCAGGTTCACCGATCAGTTTAAGGTAGATGTGCTTACAACTGATACAAGAGATGCGGTACTTAAGAACATAAAGAATACAGGTAAGACCCTTTTTATCTCTGACGTCAATGATCCTGAGTCTTATAATGCCATGACGGAGGATTTTGTAGATATAGCACAGATTTACGGGCATGAACTCGATACTTTGATTAAAAGAAATGTCGAGAAAGGGTTTAAATCGATTATAATTGTACCTCTCATATACCTTACCGAAGATGAAAAATCTATCCCTTTCGCATACATACAGGCTATCTCAAAGAGCGAAATACTGGGTATAGATAAGGTTATTGATCTTAAAGATATGTCTTTTAAGCTTGTTGATAGAATCAGAGACGCAAATACACTTCTTGTATCAGTTCACCAGCAGATCATTGATATAAGCAGAGGCGGCGCAAAGCTTCGGATCACTGATACCGATCTTAAGAAGTACATTCAGAAGTCGAAAGGATTTATTTTTGATATAGTATTTAAACTTCAGGCACCTATGACAATTTATGGAGATATAAAAACCACATCGACAGACCATGATGGGAATCTGTATCTTGGAGTTGACTTCGAGGGAAACTCTTCCAGAAAAGATGAAATGAAACGATTTTATGATGTACTCAAGCCCATGGAAGCTGATTATAAATCAAAACTTATTAAGAGTATGAAAAACAGAAAATAAAACAAGCTGCTTTACTTTTCATTAATGAAGCTGTTTTTATTTATTGCACCCCGAAACACTTCTAAATCCTGCTATCTGTTGTACTTTAAAATTTCCGCATCTGATTTTCTTGTGTAAAAAGGGGTTGTATTGTTAAAATCCATAAATATTTCAGGAGACTCTTTATATTTACGCAGTGCAAGTTCAGCCGCAGCCTTCCCGTCCGGCATAAAATTTTCAATATACTTATATGATATCCCGTTTTTTTGAGATGATTCTTCAATTATATCAATATATTTTCCGCATCCATCACCAACGCAGATTATTTCACCCGGATTTTTGATTAAATTCAGCAGGTCCTTCATGAGAAAATCACCAGGTTCAATTATTTCATTTGTTAATGAATCTTTGACCTGATAAACTCCGCCGAAAATCTTTGATTTTTTCGCATCAAAGGCTGCCAGAACTGTTTTTTCGCCATCCGAACCGGCTGATGCCGCATAAATCTCCTGACTTTTAAGCCCGACCAGCGGTACTGCCATTATCTGGGCAAACATTCTCGCAGTACTGACCGCGATTCTGATTCCGGTGAATGACCCGGGGCCGATACCGACTCCGATTAAATCAATGTCGTTTATTCTGATAGATGCCTGTGACAGTATTGAAGAAAGATTCTGAAACATTGTCACAGAGTGTGACATCCCCGCATTTTCACAGTATTGAAAAATTTTTCCATTAACTGACAGAGCGAGGAGTTCTATTTCTGTGGAAGTATCAATAACCAGTATATTCAACGTTTATTTTTCTCCTGTTTTCATCAATATATTCAATAGTAATATCAATTCTTTTTTCCGGCAGCAGGCCTTCTGCTTTTTCAGGCCATTCAATTACTGATATACCTTCACTCTCCCAGTATTCCTCAAACCTCAGATTTGCAAATTCATTTATGTTTTCGATTCTGTAAAGGTCAAAATGATGGAGCGGGATATCAGCTTCATAAGTTTCCATCAGGCTGAATGTCGGGCTGGTTATATCTTCTTTTATTCCAAGACCATCCGCAATACCTTTTGTGAATATGGTTTTGCCTGATCCGAGATCACCTCTCAGTGCGATTACTGTTTTTCCTGAAATTTTTTTTATGAATTCCCTTGCGAAAGAAAATGTATCCTCGGCGGAGTTGCTGATAAATGTTTTATTCATTTAAATGTTGACCGGTATTTATTAAATTACTCTATAATCTTTGCCTGTCGGGCAGGTTATTTGTCAAGGAATTCATTTATTAAGAGAAAACTTAAGGGCTGATACTGGTTTTATGTCCAGTTTTTGAAGGTGTATATGTTTTTTTTAGTGATAATATCCGTTTTTTTATTGCATCAAAGAGAGTCTGATTCTTTATTGTGAAAAAGAAGATACGGGTAGCAGTTTGGAAAATTTAAAAGAAGATAAAGTAAAAGGAAGAAGGAAAAGAATTACATCAGCGCTTAAGGTGCTTCTTCAGAAGCATGTTTACTCACAGATTTCCATTCAGGAGATCGCTGATGAAGCCGGATATTCAAAAGGCGGAGTTCTCCATTATTTTCCGACAAAAGATGATATATACATTGAACTGATTAATGATATGTACTCTGAACTCGACTATAATCACAGGCGGATCCTGAAGATAGATCTCAAATCGGAGGAGATGGCTCCGATATCATCTCTTCTTGGTGTTGAAAGTTTTGTCCTTGATAGGGCAAATATAATAATACTGATAAATATTATACTTTATTCATTTGAAAATGAAACTCTCCGTTTAATGATGAACAAGTTTTTCGGGAATCATCGTCTTTTCTATGAAAACATTATCAAAGAGAATACGAAAGGTGAAAATAATACAGACGGGCTTGATGACAAGACTGCCGCAAGAATAATACAGGCGGTAGTATTCTTTATCGGCCTTATCGAAGAGTTCGATCCGATAGATCTTGATTATACAAAAATAGTAAAGTATGTATCTAATCTTTTAAGGTCGTAGATATTTCAGGCTGTTATATTATTCTCCGCCATTGACGGGCCGTTCTTTACCGAAATCAGTTCATCCGTTTCTGTCAGGAGTGGGCCAGGGGGAGTGAAAAGAAAATTTATCCGGCACGAAAAACTTTATAATCTCTCACCCGGCTCTCGGTAATCCATCCGGAATACGCCATCATACTGACAAAAAATAAAGTGCTTGCATATACTCTCCGATGAGTGGTTATTATTATCTGTTATCCTGTAGAAATCTGTCTGATAACACAATGTTTGCTGAAAAAATCAAAAAAGTTTCCGGTGCTTAATGATAAATCAGGAAGAAATATTTTCAAAACTTAACGAAGGTATGCTCGCTGAGCGGAGCCGTGCTTTTAAAAATAATCTGGCAAAGAATATTCCTCTTATCCGTAAATGCGGCGGATTAAGGCCTGTTGTGGAGAATTTCGCAGGTAAACATGTTCTGGTAATAGGTTCAGGCCCATCGCTCGACAATTGTTATGAAAATCTCAAAAAACTGCGCCTGATGGATGATATACTTTTTGTTGCTTCAGATATGGCGCTTAAACCTCTTTACTGTCATGGCATCATGCCCCAATATGTTATCACCTGCGAAACCACTCCCTCTGATTTTTTTTCTGGAATCAGCACCGGGAATATGCATTTACTTTCATTCAGCTGTTCATCATACTCAAATATCAGGAAGTGGAACGGGAAAATCAGCTTTTTTAACTGGATGGTTGACGGAGAAATTTATGATGCACTGTGGGCAGAGGCCGGTGAAGGCCTTGGTGCTGTAGCTACGGGAAGTATTGTAACAACCCAGGCGGTATCAATGGTTCTCGGCTGCGGTATTGCTTCACTGCTTCTTGTGGGGAATGATATGGCATTTTTTGACAGGTTTTATGCATCCGGAGCCGCACCTGCAGAGAAAAATTTTTTTCTTTCCGGAAGGTTAAATCCTCCTGCTTCGATTGACATGAAGAGGGGAAGATCTGCCAGAGATTATGAGATAAGAAGAGAGGGGGAGCTGTTTTATACAAACAACCAGTTTCTGGCTGCGAGGTTATGGCTTGAAAAGCTTTTCCGGAGTGCACCGTACCCTGTTGCTGACTGCAGCAGGCCGGGATGTTCAGCCGGGACTGTTCATAAGATTGATCTTGAAGATTATCTTTCTATATTTAATAATAGTGATAAAGGGGGAGCGCAATGATTCATCTTCATAAACTGAATGGGGAAGAGTTTGTTCTGAACGCAAATCATATAGAGGTGATAGATACAACACCGAATACAGTGATCACTCTGACAAATGGTAAAAAATATGTAGTGAAGGAAAGCGCGGAAGAGGTTATCAAGCTCACGGTGGAATATAAAAAAGAGATCTACCAGAGCTTCCGCTAGCAGGATTTTCACTTTTATTAAGTAAAATCCATTTTATATGGTAAAATTATTGAATTCGGCGGAAATTTAAGTTCTTGTTAACCGGTTTACTGCCGAAAATATAAAGGAATTACTGTGCTATGGGAATTTAAAATGGAAGTTTGTTTCATCATTTTAGGTATATTTGATAAAACGGATGTTTTAAATAAAATGAATAAATTAATTGACATGTTGTATCAATGTTTGATATTATGTCGCATGATTTATACCCATGTCTATTGATCGGGCTTTAGTGCTTTAGTCTTTAAGGCTGTTATATAAATAGAATAATGGTGGAAGTTTATGGGTGATGACGAAAGAGATATAGTTGAGGAAGAGGGGAAAAGTCAGGAACCCTCGGGGAGTACCGCAACTTCGAAGATAGTTAAGATTCTTCTATATGTGGCGGGCGGTATAATTATTATCGTCCTGATGGTCGGGATTTCGTTTTTAGTTTCTAAAAGCGTGCAGGAGAGCAAGTATCAGAAAAGTCAGGATATAATTGCAGCTCCTCCCCCTGAACCTCTTGCTACATATGAGCTGCCTGTGTTTACAAAAACCACAGCAGATGCTGAACCTCATTTTATAAAGATGACGATATCTCTGGCTTATTCCATGGACCCGATTCTTAATAATGAGCTTGTGAATAGAAAAGATGAAATTCAGCATATAGTTAATATACTGCTTCAGGGAAAGACATATGAAGAGCTTAATTCGGTCAGCGGCGCGATTACACTCGCTGAAGAGATTAAAGCTCATATCAATATAAGGCTTATTAATGGAAAGATTAAAGAAATTTACTTTAAAGAGTTTGTTGTAAATTAAGTTCTTTCAGTAAAATCTTGAATTGTTCACTCCGGAGGAGGAAATATGGGCGACGGCTCTTTATCACAAGACGAAATTGATGCCCTGTTACAGGGAGCAGATGATATAACAACAGGTCCTGAGCCGGCGGGGATGTTTGATTCACCCGGGCAGAGGGGCGGCGCTTCTTTTTCATCAGGGGAACAGTCCAATCTTAGAAATCTTGTTAATTCGGCGATTTCACTGGTTGCTCCATCTCTTAGCGGATATCTTGGAGGGAAAAATCTTGTTCTGTCCAATCCTGTGGTTGAGGCAAAATCCCAGGATGCTGTACGTAATGACTTCAGGGGGAAATACGTTCAGATTTCAATGAGTTATTCCGGAGCACTTAACGGAGTGAACCTGATTATTTTTAATTTCAGGGATGCCGGTATAATCTCATCTCTTATGATGGGTGATGAAACAGGATCTGTCCCTGCTGACATAACCGATGCTCACCAGAGTACCATTCAGGAGTTTACAAACCAGTTTATATCCTCAATGGCGACACAGTTCAGTAACAAGATAGGGGGAGGAGTAAATACTACCCCTGCAACAGTTTCAATAGCACAGAATCAGGGGGATCTTCAGCTTCCTCCGGGCGATCTTGTAAAAATCACCTATGATATAATTATAGATGGAGTTATGAACTCCAAGCTTTATCATATTATGGATGCGAATATAGCTTCCTCTCTCGGAATGGGTGGAGGAGGAGTGCAGTCTCAGCAGCAGTCTCAGTCTCAGTATCAGCATCAGGGGCCTCAGACACAGATCAGCTCTGTCAGGTTTCCTCAGATGGGTGAAAGTATTACATCCGGCGGTTACGGTGATATAGCTCTTCTTCTTGATGTTGAGATGACCATGACTGTCGAGCTGGGAAGGACTACAAAACTCGTAAAAGATATACTCGGCCTTGGTGAGGGTTCAATTATTGAACTTGATAAACTCGCAGGTGAACCCGTTGACCTCCTGGTAAACGGCAAGCTTATTGCCCGCGGTGAGGTTGTTGTAATCGATGAGAACTTCGGTGTGCGGGTAACTGACATAGTAAGCCAGGACGAAAGATTTAAATCAGTAAACAAGTAGAATCGGAACTTTAGCTTTAATAAGCAGTGTCGTATAAATTTTTTTTTAAACTGGATGAATATGAGACATAATACTTCAATATCTTATCGGACGGAAAAAAAAGCAGGTTTAGCATTTTTTATGCAGTTTTTTATTTTTTCCGTTCTCTTTATTTTATCTGTTTTAACATCAATGCCTCTTAACGCGCAGAATAGCACTCCTGATGCACAGACTGTTACTAATACTAACGGAAATAATGCGGCAGTGAATAACAATGCAGTCCCGGGCCAGGGTTTTGTGGAAGAGGATTTCAAACCTCAGGTTGAAGAGGAATCTGCAGCATGGATGATTATCAAGACGATTCTTGTTCTCGGCCTGTTTGTCGGCGGATTCTATATGTTCTTCAAGTTCGTTACACAGAAGGCTGGTCTGCATGTGTCCGGTCAGGAGGCTATACAGATTCTTTCAACCGTTTCTCTCGGCACAAATAAATTTGTTCAGATTGTTGATGTCGCGGGAAAAGTTTTCCTCCTGGGAGTTTCCGACAGCAGTATTAACCTCCTGACTGAAATAAAGGACAGGGAGGATATTGACCGCATAAGGCTGCTCAGTTCGAGGTCTACGCCTGTACAGGGAGCTACATTCCCGGAATTTATCGCAGCTCAGGTCGGATGGGTAATAGAAAAAATTAATGAGAAAAGAACTCACGGATTCAAGAAAACGACAGTCGAAGAGATTTCTCCGAAAGAGTTTGATATGAGTTATCTGAATAAGCAGAAAAATCGTTTAAAAAATATAAATGGTAATGATGATGAGTAAAAAATATTTTTATCTTTTTATATTCACGTTAGTATGCTTCCCTGCATATCTTTTCGCGCAGAATGCGGGCGGAGTTACTATGCCGATTCCGAAAATTGCCTTTGACATAACTCAGGCAGCGGGACCGAAGGATGTGGCTTTGAGCCTGCAGATTCTGTTTCTGCTCTCAATATTAACACTGGCACCGTCAATAATTATTATGACAACGGCATTCACACGTGTTGTAATTGTTCTTGATTTTGTCAAGAGGGCTCTTTCATTGCAGCAGATGCCGCCTAACCAGGTTATTGTAGGTCTCTCGCTTTTCCTTACGTTCTTTATCATGGCTCCGACCTTTACAGAGATGAACGATAAAGCGCTTCAGCCTTATCTGAACGGGCAGCTGTCCAATCAGCAGTTTTACGACAAAGGAATGGCGCCGCTCCGTGACTTTATGTTCCGTCAGACCCGTGAAAAGGATATTGCACTTTTTGTTAAATTGTCTAAAATTGAGAAACCTAAAAACAAAAACGATATACCTTCATATTGTCTTATCCCTGCTTTTATGATCAGTGAGCTTAAAATTGCCTTCGAGATCGGTGTTTTTCTTTTCATGCCGTTCATTGTAATTGATATGATAATTGCCAGTGTGCTGATGGCAATGGGGATGATTATGCTCCCTCCGGTAATGATCTCGCTCCCTTTCAAACTTATTCTTTTTATACTTATTGATGGATGGAATCTTCTGATTTATGAGCTCGTGAGATCGTTCAGGTAGGATGGTGGAATTATATGACCGATATACTTGTTATTAAAATATTAAGAGAATCACTTATGACGGTGCTTATTGTTTCAGCTCCGGTACTCGGGGTCGGGATGTTTGTCGGCCTTATAGTCTCAATAATACAGACAACGACATCAATTCAGGAACAGACTTTAACATTTGTACCTAAGATGGTCGCTATATTTATTACGATTATACTTTTCGGATCATGGATGATCCGTGTACTGATCAATTACACCAATAACATTTTTGCCTTAATAGAAAAAATTGGAGTAGGGTGATAGAAAAAATTAATGGAGTATTTTGTTAACAACTTTCAGGTTTTTTTCCTGATCCTGGTAAGAATAAACGCCATGATAATGATAGCCCCATTTTATTCAAGTGGGGTTATTCCATTTAGAATTAAAGCTATGCTTTCTTTTTTTATTACACTTGTAATTTTTCCTGTAGTTTCTTCGACAATAAAAGTTCCAGGGAATATGGGACTGTATTATCTGCTGGTACTTCAGGAGGTAATGATAGGTATATATATAGGCTTTCTTGTTTCGATAATATTTTCATCCTTTCAGCTTTCCGCCCAGTATTATGCCGCCCAGATCGGTTTCGGTATAAATGAGGTTCTTGACCCTGTCGGCCAGGTTTCTGTTCCGCTTATTGGTCAGTTGAAAAACTTTGTAGGGTTAATAGTTTTCCTTGCGATTGACGGCCATCATTTTCTGATTGAAGCGATATACAGGTCTTTTGAACTTGCTCCTGTCTTCGGAGTAGGCAAGACCGCGTCAGGAGGATTCCTGAAGTATCTTGTTTATTCATTCAGCGGGATGTTTATTGTCGCGTTGAAGATATCTCTCCCCATTGTGGCTACGGCATTTCTTATCACTGTGAGCATGGGGATACTGGCTAAAGCTGCGCCGCAGATGAATATCATGATGTTCGGTTTTCCATTTCAGATTGTTGCAGGGTTCAGCCTGCTGATGCTTACGTCTCCGCTGATAATAAGAATAATGCAGGTCGCGATTGAGAGGAGTTTTAAACTTCTTACCGGCGTCATGCAGCATTGGCCTGTTTAGGTATAAATATGCCGGAATTTTTAAAAAAATATTACCTTGAACCCGCAGATCTGAATTTAAATTTCAGATTTGACCTTCAGCTCTTTGCTGCTGAAGATGAAGGAAGGACAGAAGAGCCTACTGAAAAGAAAATCCGTGAAGCCAGGGAGAAGGGGCAGGTCGTTAAAACACAGGAACTCCCTCAGGCTATTGTGGTAATAGCGGGATGCCTGGTTTTGTTTGTTTTCAGCGGATGGATGTATGAATCTATGGCTAGAATTACCAGGTATTATCTCACTTCATTTGCGGGGCAGACGATAACGACGAGATGGCTTGAACTTGAAATGCTGAAACTTATATTTGAATGCGCCAAGCTTCTTTTCCCGGTTTTTCTGGCTACAAATATTGGTGCTATAATCGGTGAGGTGTCACAGGTCGGGTTTCAGATCTCAACGCATCCGCTGCAGCTCGATTGGAGCAAGATGAAGCTTGACCCTGCTTCGATAATGAAAAAAATATTTTTTTCGAAGCAGATAGCGGCAAATCTTGTAAAGTCAATAGCCAAAGTTATTCTTATCGGTTTTGTTTCATACCTGGTTATTAAAGGTGATCTGGATGAGATATTAAAAACTCCTGACATATCCATAGCCCTTGCTATGACAAATATAGCTTATACCGGTTTCAAAATTGTAATATGGAGTACAGTCCTTCTTATGGCACTTGCAGTGCCGGATTACTTTTTTCAGAAAAGTGAGTTCATGGAATCATTAAAGATGAGCAAGCAGGAGATGAAAGAAGAATTAAAAGAGACCATGGGAGATCCTCATATCAGGGCCAGGATGAGAGAGATGCAGCGTGAAATTGTAATGAAGAATATGATACGGGAAGTCCCCAAAGCTGATGTTGTTATTACAAACCCGACGCATTTCGCCGTTGCCCTTAAATATGATAGAGATACCATGGATGCTCCTGCAGTTATTGCCAAAGGTGTTGACAGTATGGCTCTTAAAATCAGAGAGATCGCGAAAGAGAATAATGTTGAACTTATAGAAAACAGGCCGTTGGCGCGTGAACTCTATAACCGTCTTGAAGTAGGAGACATAATTCCTGATGATCTGTTCCGTGCAGTTTCATTCGTTTATGCCGAGCTTTACAAAAGAGAAAACAGATACAGAAGAGCAATATGATGAGGAGTCTTAAAAATGGCTGAAGCAAAAACATTATCTTTATCTCCCGGGAATAGAGCATGGATGCAGAAGACTGATATTCTTGTCGGTCTTGGCGTTATTGCTATAGTTATGATGCTCATTATTCCTCTTCCGACTTTTATACTCGATTTTTTAATTGCAGTAAGTCTTATGCTCGGACTGCTGATACTTATGATAGTAATGTTTGTCCACCGGTCTTTTGATTTCTCCATATTCCCGTCTCTGATTCTTATTACAACAGTATTCAGGCTGGCTCTTAATGTTTCATCAACAAGACTTATTCTGCTTGAGGGTGCGGCTTTTGACGGAAAGATTATTAAAACTTTCGGCCAGTTTGTTGTCGGGGGGAATTACGTCGTAGGATTTATCGTTTTCATAATTCTGGTTGCAGTACAGTTTATCGTTATCACAAAGGGTGCTACCAGAACAGCTGAGGTCGCAGCAAGATTTACACTTGATGCAATGCCCGGCAAACAGATGAGTATAGACTCCGACCTTTCAAACGGGCTCATTTCTGAAGAGAATGCAAAGATCAGGAGAGAGGAGATCCGTAAAGAGGCGGATTTTTACGGTGCGATGGATGGAGCATCGAAATTCGTTTCGGGAGACGTAAAAGTAGGTATAATAATTGTATTTATAAATCTTATTGGCGGATTTATCATAGGGATGGTTCAGAGGGGAGAGACTTTTGAAGTTGCCTTAAGAACATATAGTCTGCTGAGTATTGGTGACGGTCTTGTAGCACAGATTCCGTCTCTGCTTACGACAACGGCGACAGGTATCATCGTCACCAGGGCTGTATCAAATGAAAATTTCGGCGATCAGATTGCAGATCAGATGACTTCGCAGCCCAGAGCTCTGTATATAACAGCCGGCGCACTCGGTGCAGCTGTACTTATCCCGGGATTCCCTAAAATTCCACTGATACTGCTCTCCGCGGGCCTTGCATCCCTCGGATATTTACTTACTCAATCCCGCGAAGAGGAGAGAGAACATCGCGAAACTGAAGCTAAACATGCAGCAGTAAAGGATACTAAACCGGAATCTGTCCTTCCTCTTATACAGATTGATCCTCTGGAAGTTGAAATCGGATACAACCTTATACCTTTAGTCGATCCGGAACAGGGAGGAACACTTTTAGACCGGATTACCAATATAAGAAGAAGAAGCGCACTCGACATGGGGCTTATTGTTCCTCCGATCAGAATCAGGGACAACATGGAACTCGAACCGGAGATGTACTCAATACTGATTAAAGGCGTTGAAGTTGGCAGAGGAATGCTTCAGGTCGGTAAGCTGATGGCAATGGATTCCGGGGATATTAAGGAAAAAATAGATGGAGTTGAGTTTGTTGAACCGGTTTTTAATTTAAATGCAATATGGATTGATACAGGAAGCCGGGACCTTGCTGAAAGCAGAGGATATACCGTTGTGGATTGCCCGACAATCGTAGCGACTCATCTCACTGAAATTATAAAACGTCACGCGGACGAAATACTCGGCCGTGAAGAGGTTAAAAAACTTATAGATAATATCCGGGGAGATTATCCTGCTATCGTTAAAGAAATTGAAGAAAAAATGTCATACGGCGAGATGCAGAAGGTGCTGCAGAATCTTCTCCGGGAGCGTGTTTCAATACGGAATATGGTTACAATACTTGAGACTCTTGCGACATATTATGACCACACAAAAGATTCCGGATTGCTGACCGAGTATGTAAGAACATCGCTCGCCAGGCAGATAACCGGAGCGTATACAGCTGAGGATAATGTACTCTCTGTAATTACAGTTGATCCTGAAATTGAAAATGTAATAAGAGAATCGATTCACGAAGACAGAATTGAAGGTAAAGTTCTCGGAATGGATCCTGACACTCATTATGCTGTTGTCAATTCACTGCTTGATGCGTATCAGAGAGCGAGTAAGATGGGTTATACCCCGATATATCTTGTTTCACCTCAAATCAGAAGTGTGACATTTGCTCTGCTCGAACGGGAAGTTCCTGCACCTGTAGTATTTGCATATAATGAAATAACAAAAAATATAAAAGTCAATGTAGTAGTATCTGCACTTCTCCCGTCGGGAATGCAGGTTTAAAAAGGCCCCGTACCCCGGGGAAGGTACATTTTACGATTATTAAAAGTTTATGGGTAGTTAAATAGAAATTGAAGACAGAAAAACATTTTCAAGGAGAGTAAAATGAAATATCTGAAAATAACAGCAGAAAATTACAACGAAGCTATGAAGAAACTCCGTACCGAGCATGGTGACGAAGCAATTCCAATCAGTCATAAATATGTTAAGCAGGGCGGTTTTTTTAACTCAAGAGTATTCGCGAAAGAAGTGGTTGAGCTTACCGCAGCTGTTAAAGAGAGAAAACCTTTTCAGAATCCGGCAGTTAAGAAGAGTACGATTGACTTTATTGTTGATGATAAAAAAGAACCAACCCGTCTTGGTAAAGTTCAGGAAATCCTTGAAAGAGCATCTGCTTCAAATGATTTTAACGTTGATTCTATAAATAAATCTATTGATACTGCAAATGACAATTTAAACAGTTTTAAACAGCCTGTACTTCATTCTGATTTTCATGATTTTTCTGCTAAAAAAGAAAAAAATGAAATGAGGATTGCAGAAATTCATGAACCCGCAAGAAATCGTAATGAATCAGATAAAGGGGTTGTTACAAACATAGAGCGCGAAGTAAATGATATAAAAACTGCTCTTAATAAACTGCTTGAAGGGCAGAAAAATGTATCCGGGACGTGTGATGAAGATCAATGTTTTATTCCATTCAGAGAAATGCTCAGAGCTAATGACTTTGAACCTGAAGAGTGCGAGATAATGATAAAAGATGTAAAAAACAGTATCAGCAGAGAAGATCAGAAAGATAAATATAAAATTGAAAAAAGTCTCAAAGATCTTATCAAAAACCGTATCGTTACAGCCGGGCCTATAAAGAAAGGGAATAAAAAGAAAATTGTTATGTTTATCGGCCCGACAGGCGTTGGGAAAACAACAACAATGGCTAAACTGGGAGCTATCAATTCTTTAAGAGAGGGTAAAAAAGTATCCTTTATCACAATAGATAACTATAGAATTGCAGCGACAGAGCAGCTTAAAAAGTATGCTGAAATCATGAGAATACCAATTCACGTTATAAGTGATCAGAGACATTTTAAAGAAGTAATAGCAAAGGATAAATCGGACATTATCATGGTAGACACCTCAGGGCGAAGCCATAATAATGAATTAAAAATATCTGAAATTAAAAGTTTTGCTGATAATGTGGAATATGATTTTGAAAAAATACTATGCGTCAGCGCAAATACAAAGAAAGGTGATCTTAAAGAGATTTTTAAAGCTTTTGACGTAATGAAGTTTGACAGTGTAATAATTACTAAAGTTGATGAAACTTCTTTTATAGGGAATGTCATAGATATTGCCGATAAATATAATAAGCCGATTTCGTATTTTACGGATGGGCAGGAGGTTCCGAATGATATTCATATCGCAAATTCTGAAGAGATAGTGGATATGATCATCCGGAATTCCCTTGAATAGTTCACAGGAGGTTTCCTTTGGATCAGGCGGCAAATCTAAGAAGGCTGGTACTGGAGAAAAAAACTGACGGTGCGTCAGCTACCCGTACTATCGTAATCACAAGCGGAAAAGGAGGAGTCGGTAAAACAAGTTTATCGGTAAGTCTGGCTATTGCAATTGCCCAGGACGGAAAGTCTGTTACTCTTCTGGACGCAGATCTTGGACTGGCAAATATTAATGTAATACTTGGTATAATACCAAAATATAACCTGTACCATGTAATTAAAGGCAAAAAGAAGCTTAAGGACATTATCATTGAAGTACCGGAAGGTATAAAAATAATTGCGGGAGCTTCGGGCTTTCAGCAGCTTGCTAATCTCGATGTAAAGCAGCGGGATGAATTTATAAATTCGATCGCGGAACTTGCTAATGACGATTTTCTGATAGTGGATACAGGTGCGGGTATATCTCAGAATGTCCTGAGTTTTGTCATGGCTGCAGATGAAGTAATAGTCGTTACAACTCCCGAACCTACTGCGATTACAGATGCTTATGGTATAATTAAGGCGATTGCTTCTCAATCAAACGAAAAACATATAAAACTCATAGTAAACAGGGCTCAGTCTGTAGCGGAAGGTAAAAGGGTTGCACAGAGAGTTATAAATATCGCCGGGCAGTTTCTGAATATAAAGGTTGAGGAACTCGGATTCGTTTATGAAGATTTATATGTCCCAAAATCAGTCAGGAATCAGAAACCGTTTATAGTGAGTTATCCCAACTGTAAAGCATCCGGATGCGTTAAAGTGATAGCGGATAGAATAAACAATAAACAGGTTGATAACGAAAAAGGTTCAGGAATTACGTCCTTTATTAAAAATCTGCTCGGGCATTCTAATTTAGATGTTGAAGAGTAGAAAAAGGCTTGATTTGTATGTTGATGTGAATACTTTATATATTGGAAATAAGTTCAGGTTGAAGAGATGATACAATTTGGCGAATTAGGTATTGAATTAAAAAGCGGGGTTCTTTTTTCCATTTTTGCTTTCCTTTCTTCAATATTGGCCGGGCTTGCAGGGGGAGTTCCTGCAGGCATGATTTTCTTCAGAGGTTTAATAATTGCTCCTGTTTTTTTTGTTGTCGGATTCGGGATAATCCTTGTTATTAAAAAATTTGTTCCTGAAGTTTATGAGATATTATCAAACTTAAAAGCATCATCGGAGTATTCAGCGGATAAGATGGAAATTTCTGTTAATACTTCAGAAACTGCAAATGACGGGTATTCAGACAGAAATGATTCAGGATTTTCAGAATTCACAGAGAAAGATTATGAAAGATTACAGACAATCAGGGATTCCGATAAGTCGCAGGCCGTAACCGATACTGATCTTGATGGTGTTTTAAACACATCAGGAGTAAAACTTGGTAAGCATATAATTGTTGATAATCAGTTAAACAGCTATGAACCGAAATTAATGGCTCAGGCGATAAGAACAATGATGAGTAAAGATAAAGATTAATTTTCCGGGAATGTGTATATGGATAATAAAAAGTATAAAGAGTATGAAGCACAGGATGAAGACAAACTCTGGGAAAAATTTACTAAAAGTAATGACCAGCTGATCAGAGATTTCTTTGTGCTTAAATACGCGCCTTTGGTTAAATATGTTGCCGGGAAAGTGTCCATGGGGATGCCTCAAAATATTGAGTTTGATGATCTTGTGTCATATGGAATTTTTGGACTGCTTGATGCCATAACAAAATTTGATCCTAATAGAGGGATTAAATTTAAAACTTATGCAATGACCAGGATAAGGGGAGCGATTTTTGATGAGCTCCGGTCTATAGACTGGATACCCCGTTCGATAAGACAGAAGGCTAAACAGATTGAACTTATTATATCAGAGCTTGAGAATAAGCTTGGAAGAACAGTCGAGGATGAAGAAATAGCGAAGGAAATGGGAGTCAGCAGTGAGGAGTTCCAATCGCTTTTAAACAAATTAAGCGGAACTTCAATGCTTTCACTTAATGATATATGGTATCTTGGTGATGATAATGATGAATTATCGATTCTTGAAACTCTTGAGGCTCCGGAAAATATGAATCCGGACGTTCTCGTTGAGAAAGAGGAGATAAAAGATTATATTATAGATGCTATCAGAAAACTCCCGGATAAAGAAAAAAAAGTTATTGTCCTTTATTATTATGAAGATCTTACCCTCAAAGAGATCGGTGAGGTTCTTGAAGTAACTGAAAGCCGTGTTTCACAGCTTCATACAAAAGCAATAATGAGGCTGAGAGGAAGACTCGGCAGAATTAAATCAAATATAGTCGGTTAATATGGCCAGTTTAAAAGATCTTTTTTTAGAGATAGAAGAATCAACCTCCGGTGAGTATGAAGATAATTCATTAGAGGTTTATGCTGATTCAATTAAGCAGGCACTTGAAATTGCATCTCAGGAATTGGGCATAGATATTTCCAATCTTGATTACGAAGTAGTGGAAAAGGGGACAAAAGGACTATTCGGCATCGGCCGCCTTCCGTATCGCGTGATTATTACCCCGTTAAAGATTAATGAAGAACATAACGATCTTGATGAAATAGAAATGAAACTGACCGGAGCTTATAATCCCGGGATCAGTATTGATGATAAAAAAGACGCTGACGGCACATTTTATGTCAGGGTTTCCAAGACAGGAATATGGGTTAAGGTTACAAAACCAAAAGGGAAAGGACAGCCGGTTTCTGTAGAAAATGTTGAGAATAAGTGCTATGCACTCCGGCTTGGGAATTTTGATAAAGCTGCGGTTACTAAAGCTGTTAAGAAAGCGGATGGGACAAAAATTAAAATCGGGGAGTGGCTTCCAAACCCGGCTTATGACTCCACAATGAGAGTTGAAGTTACTGAAGATGAGTTAAGAGCTTATGTTTACTTTAATCCTCCCAAGTTTTCCGGAAGACATATGGATTACGATGATGTTCTTGACGTTTTGAGAAATGCAGGTGTGGTTACAGGTATAAGGGATGAAGTAATAAAAGAATATCTGGAAGAGATGGATTATAAAAAACCACTTCTTGCTGCGGAAGGGCAGTTCCCGAGAGATGGTAAGAATGCATATATTGATTATAAAGTAAAAATAGATAAAACGACAATCAAGTTTGAAGAAGATGATAACGGAAAAGTGGATTTTAGAAATCTTGAATTACTTGAGAATGTTGTAGTCGGCCAGCTCCTTGCTGTCAAGGTTCCGCTTGAGGAAGGTATTCCCGGCAGAACAATTACTAACCGGGTAATACCTGCTAAATCCGGAAAAGATACTGCAATAAAATACGGGAAGGGAACTATTCTCTCGGAAGACGAGACGGAATTGACAGCTGAAATCAATGGACAGGTTGTTTATAAAGTTGGACGGATCTCTGTTGAGCCGGTTTTTGTCGTTACTAAGGATGTATCACTTGAAACTGGAAATATAGTATTTCTTGGATCGGTCATCATACAGGGCAGTGTCCTTGATAACTTTGAAGTAAAAGCTGCGGGAAATGTTGAAGTTAAAGGAACAGTTCACAAAGCATTCATTGAAGCTGAAGGTGACATTATTGTTCACCAGGGTATTTCCGGAAAGGATGAAGCAAAGATTGAATCGACCGGAGGTTCAGTATTCGCAAAATTTGCCCAGAATGCCAATATTATTGCGGAAAGAAGTGTGGTTATCCCTGAAGGTATTCTTCACTGCAGAGTTGATGCCGGTGAAAAGATATACTCAATAGGACGAAGAGCGAAGATAGCAGGCGGCTTAATACGTGCAGGAGATGAAGTTAACGCCGGTTATCTCGGTGCGGAAGGTTCAACTAAAACTGTAATCAGAGTCGGTGTTAATCCGAAAATGCTTCAGCAGATTGATGATCTCACCGATGCAAAAAAACTGCTTGAAGATGAGCTTACAACATTGCGGCTTGATCTGAAAACTCTGAATACTCAAAAAAGAAATGCCGGCGGAAAATTATCCGAGGATAAAGTGAAAATGCTTTCTGATCTTACATCAAGAGAAGAGAAACAGGCCGGAAGATTTAATGAGATAGCTGGAGAGCTTGACGAGCTTAATGAATATATGAATTTACTGGAACATAAAGGGAAGGTTTGTGCTGAAAAAATTGCCTATCCCGGTGTTGAAGTATATATTAAGGATAAAGATTTTAAAATACGTGATAATTATAATCATGTCAAGTTTTCACTGGTGGGGGACGAAATGAATATTTCAGATTATGATCCTCCTGTATTTATTGATGGAAGTCAGAGGATAACAACTGTCGTCAGAAGAAGGTAAAGTAATTGTATGACAATCAAACCGATAGATCTTCAGACAAATATTGGACAAATGACAGAGGTTGGAAAGCATGAGCATGCCCGGCTCGGGACACTTGCGGCGCAGCAGCAGATTCTGGATAAAGAAGCTAATGAGAAATCTATATTAAAAAATACACGTCTGGATGAATCGGAAAAAGGTGAAAAGACTTCTATCAAGGATGAACATAAACAGGGTGAAAAGCAAAGTTCCGGATATACGGGGGAACAGGATCAGAATAAGCAGGAAAACAAAAACGTCGAAAAGATGAAAGACGAAAAAATGGGTAAAATAATAGATATTTTTAAATAATTATTATTTTTTAGTAATAGCAGATTAACCGTGATGTCTGTCACGGCAGGGTACAGCGGAGTAGTATTTCATTCAACGATGCGGGTGATTCAATTTTAATGTGACATAATGAGGTACTGATGGATATTTTTCTTTTATTTATTTTTAATATTTTTACCGGTGCGGTAATTTTTCTTATATTGAGTCTTAAAATTGAAAAGACTTCAGCGACATTTCAGGAACAGAAGTTAAGAAGAGAGATGGGAGAAATTATTACAGAATTTAATTCCACTGCGGAAAGAAACATTACGCTTTTGGAAAACCGTATTTCGGTATTAAAAAAATTGTTAAATGAAAACGGCTCACTGAAAGGAATCGATTTTACTGTATTAGATGACAAAATGAAAAATAATATTAATAAAAGTGAGAGTAAAGAAGATTTCAAAACAGTTTTACCTGAAAGAAATAATGAAAAATTGAATAAAATAGAAGCGGGTGAAAATAAATCTCAGCCCGTAAAAGATGAACATAATATTATAGGGACCTTTATGGATAAGATTCAATCTTTCAATAAAACTGAAACCAGCAGTAAGGTGAAAGAAAAGGTTAAAAAAACATATATCAATGAGAGCAGGAAAGAAACAGTAAAACCGCATGAACCTTTTTCTATTATTGAAAAAGATGTAAAAGATATACATGTTAAAAAAAGCAATATTGACCTGTCTGCCGATGAAGAGATAACCCTGACATATGAGAAAACAGAAACTGTTGACCTCGAGGAATTATTTCACAGTGCTGATGATAAATATCTCTTAATTGCCAGACTGTTTAAAGACGGACATTCCGTTGAAGATATATCAAAGTATTCAGGCCTTCCAGCCGGAGAAATAAAACTTGTTATAAGCCTTAATTCATAGCGTGTTATTCGGATAAAAGAAGCATGAAAGCTGTCTAAATAGCTATGTGCTAAGGAAATTTTTTTAATAGCTTTCTTATACAAATCTAAATTAAAAAGTCATTTTATTATAAAGATATAATGTCAGGCAAATATAGTTAAGTTTTGTTAGCTGCTTAACTAAATATTTGAAGTTTAAAATATTTCAGCTTGCAATTTATTTATAAAACAGGTAAAATTAAATATGGATCTTACGATAAAAAGATTAACTGAAGATGAATTCGCTAAATTTGCTAAACTCATATATGATGAAAGCGGCATATTTATGAAGGATACTAAAATTACTCTTCTCTCTAACAGATTGAGAAAGAGATTGAGTGCACTTTCGCTTAGTGAATTCGGCGAATATTATGATTATCTTCAGAAACTTGCCGGTGAACCTAAAAGAAAAGAATATGAAGAGCTTCTTGATGTAGTCTCAACTAATGAAACATATTTTTTCAGGAATGAGAGGCATTTTGAAGCTTTAATGGAAGTTTGCCTCCCTGATTTAGCTAAAGTAAAAAAAGATAAAAAGCTCAGAATCTGGAGTGCCGCATGTTCAACCGGTGAGGAACCTTACACAATTGCTATCTGTGTACTTGAGTGTATGAAATATTTCCCCGGTTGGGAAATTGAAATAATTGCAACAGATATAGCTCCATCCGTTCTTGAATTTGCAAGAGACGGGTATTACTCCGGCAGAAGAATTGAAAAGGTTTCTCCTGAACATCTAAAAAAATATTTTACTATTGAAGATAAGGAAAAGGGAGTTTATAAGGTAAATGATGCGTTGAAAAAAATGATTGATTTTCACTATCTGAATTTTTTTGCTAAAACTCCATTCCCTAAAAACCTTGATATAATATTCTGTAGAAATGTAATGATTTATTTCGATAAAATTCATCAAAAAAATCTTGTTGCAGATTTTTATCAGTCAATTAATGATACCGGTTATCTTTTTATAGGACATTCAGAAACTCTTCATTCAATTTCTGAAGATTTTATTTATAAAAAAATTATGGAATCCCCAATCTATATTCCAAAACCCAGGAGTTAAGAATGTCTTTTGATCTTATCAATGTCGGAATTGCGGACATGGGAGTAGCTGAATCTCCAAATACTCTTAGAACTATTCTCGGATCGTGTGTGGGTATTTGTATATATGATCCGAAAGCGAAAGTCGGAGGCCTGTCGCATATAATGCTCCCTTCAAGTAAAAAGCCTTCGAATAATCTGAAAAAATACGCTGATACAGCTATACCATTAATGATTGAAGAGATGATTAAATTAGGTGCTGATTCAGGGCGAATGGTTGCAAAGCTTGCAGGTGGAGCAACTATGTTTAAACACAGTGAGAATTCTTTGATGGGAGATATAGGTAAAAATAATATTCTCAGTGTAAAAGAAATACTCGGTTCATTGAAGATACCTGTACTTTCCGAAGAAGTCGGCGGAGATTACGGAAGAACTATAGATTTTTATCTTGAGACGGGTGAATTGAAAATAAAAACTATAGGAAAAGAACCAAAAATAATATAGGAAGTATTTTATGGAGAGCATGACGGGCTACGCGTTTCTGGAGAAAAGTTCAGAACAGTTTTCATATTCTATAGAAATAAAATCTTTAAATGCAAAATATCTGGAAGTATATGTTAATTTACCAAAAATTTTAAGAAATGAAGAGAATGAGTACATTCAAATTATAAAGAAGAATTTCAGCAGAGGCAAGATTGAACTTTCCATCGATATTTTTGACTGGAACAGCACCAAGCCGGTTTCCCTAAATATTGATCTGATGAAAAAATATTATCATGAACTTGAAGCTCTTCATAAATCTCTTAAAGTAAAAGAACCGCTGAAGTTTGAATCTCTCCTTATGCTTGAAGGTATTACTCAGCGGGAGCGTACATCATTATCTGATAAATCAAAAAAAGAGATGCTCGTGGCGCTGGATACAATTATCAGTAAAACGATAGATATGAGAAAAAAAGAGGGTGTATCAATAAAAAAAGATATCACAGCATCATTAGCACTGATAGGTAAGGATGCTGTAAGGATCAAGGCGCTTTCGAAAAAAGTCCTCGAAGATAAAAAAGAAAGTCTGAAAGCGCGGTTGAAGGGAATAACCGATGGAAATATTGATAATAACAGGTTATATGGCGAGATAGCTCTGCTCGCGGATAAACTTGATATTAACGAGGAACTTGTACGGTTAAACGACCATCTGGAGAAATTTAAAATCATGCTCAAAGAAAAAGATCAGCAGGGGAGAAAATTTGATTTCCTCGCACAGGAGCTTTTTAGAGAGATTAATACAATAGCATCAAAATCCAATAATTCAGAAATATCGCAGATAGCTGTAGAAGTAAAGAATCATATAGACAAAATAAGGGAGCATTGCCGTAATGTAGTTTAATGATGCAGGCGCAGTGTGTGCCTGAGTTATTTTAAAAATTCATCTTGACAGAAAAACCTTATAAAAAAGAGATATTAAAACAAATTGAAAATATGAAAACTACACTACTAAACATCGGATTTGGAAACGCTGTTGTTGCGGAAAGAATTATCGCAGTCATCACCCCGTCTTCAGCTTCAGGGAAAAGACTAAGGGAAGAAGCTAGAGAGAATAATCTACTCGTTGACGCCACACATGGAAGAAAAACCAGATCTATTATTATTATGGATAGCAACCATATTGTTCTTTCTGCAATGCAGCCGGAAACTCTTTCAAACAGGCTTTCAAACAATTCGGATAACTAAATATGATCTTTGTAATCTCAGCACCATCAGGCGCAGGAAAAACAACTTTAATTAATAGACTACTCGAGACTGAAAGCAGTTTTATGTTTTCAATATCCACTACAACCAGAAGCAGGCGCAAGGGTGAAGCAGACGGAGTCCATTATCATTTTGTGAAAAAAGAAGACTTCTGCCGAATGATTGAGAATGATGAGTTTGTGGAGTGGGCTGAAGTGTACGGTAATTATTACGGAACTACTAAAAAAGAAGTTGACAGAATCAGAAAATACGGCAAAATTCCACTCTTTGACGTAGATATACAGGGGAGCAGAAACTTAAAAAAACAGATTAAAGGTGGAGTATTCGTGTTTATCATACCTCCATCCCCGGATGTTTTGAAAAAAAGGCTTGTAGGCAGAAAAACTGAAAATAACGAACAACTTGACTTACGGTTGAAAAATGCATATAATGAGATTGCCGAGTATGTAAATTTTGATTATGTAATAATTAATCGTGATATTGAAAGTGCTTTTGAGCGGCTTATGGCTATTGTTGTTGCTGAAAAGTGCAGAATGAAAAATGTAAAAAAAGAAATAGATACTATTTTGGAGGACTTTAATGATTATACCACTTGACAAACTGTTAACTTTGAATACAAATAAATACATCTTTACAAAAGGTGTAATGAAAGCTGTTGATCTCGTAGGGAATATTAAAAATTATCCCGAGACTGATTTGAACTGGAAAGTTGTTCCCAATGTTTTAAAACTTGCTCTTGATGGTGATGTAAAACTTGTATATAATCATGAGGGAGAAATTATTTAATCGAAGGTTGAATTATCAAAGCTGTTGCGATTGTAGGTCCTACCGCTTCAGGTAAAACAGAATTATCTCTTAATATTGCAGGTGATATTTTTGAAATTATATCTGCTGATTCTGTACAGGTTTACCGTTTTATGAATATAGGTAGCAGTAAACCAAGCCAGACGGAAATGAACGTCGTAAGGCATCACCTTATTGATATCGTAAATCCCGATTATCATTTTACTGCTGGAGATTTTTGTTTAAAAGCATCCGCAGTGTCGGAGGATATTTCCGGTAGAGGAAAATTGCCGCTTATTGTTGGCGGTACAGGTTTTTATATTGATTCATTATGTTATGGAATTGATGAAATACCGGATATTGATCAATCTGTAACAAACGCGGCAGCTTTTGAATATGATGGAGGCGGCTCAGATTTACTCTATGATGAACTACTGAAAGCAGATCCTGAATTTGCTTCTAAAGTTCATAAAAATGACAGGCAGAGAATAATAAGAGGAGTTTCTGTTTTTAGAGGTACAGGGAGATCAATATCAAGTTATTTTAGTGATAGAAAAAATAATAAAAATTTTGATACTCTTTTCATCGGATTGTATATTGATAAAGAACATTTGTTGAAAAGAATTGATACCCGTGTAGATTTGATGATAAAAAAAGGACTTGTGGAAGAAGTAAGCAATTTGAGGTCTATGGGATATTCCTCATCACTTAATTCGATGCAGTCGATAGGTTACGCGGAGATGAACAGGTTTATTGATGGAGAGATTTCTCTTGAAACCGCCATTGATGACATAAAAAAGAATACAAAAAAATATGCGAAAAAACAGATGACATGGTTTAAAAAAAATAAAAGTGTTATCTGGTTTAGTCCGGATGAAATAAAAAAAATTCCGGATATATTAAAAAATTGGTTAAACTAATATTGAGGGGTTTCTAATTATGAGCAAGCAGTTGAGTAATCTACAGGATATCTTTTTAAATTATACCAGGAAGAATAAAACAGAAATCACTATTTTTCTTGTGAATGGGGTTCCGATTAAAGGAAGAGTTCTGAGTTTTGACAATTTTACAATACTCATAGAAGTTGACAAGAAGCAGAATCTCATCTATAAACATGCAATTTCTACAATGGTTCCGGCTAAACTAGTCCCATTCAGGGATGATGAAGAAAATCAGTAAGTGAAGGGTAATTATGAAAACTCTTATTAAACTATTGATAAAATTAGCTGTTTTTGCATCGATAATTTATGGATTATACTTTTCATTATATAAATCGGGAAAGGAAGAGATCGTTGTATTAAAAGATATAAAAAATAATAAAGTAATCCAGGTTTATACTTCGTCTTACAATTTTATCTGGCAGGGAGTCATGCCGCTGCATTATGCAGTTGTCAAAATGCCGGTTAAAAATTCGGCACTAATCAATATACAGATAACAATACCTTCTCTTTCATCTTTAAACGATGAATCTTATATAATTAAACTACCGGCGAATATCAGTTATCAGATAGATAAAAACAATTTACCGGATGTTTCATACCTGAGCAGCAAGCTTGATGTAGAAAATTATATTATTGAAAAATCTTTGATTATAAGTCAGACGATATTAATGAAATATCTTGAACCGGTTTATGATAAAAATGTTATTCTAAAGAATGAAAAAGCTATTGTTGAAGCATTGTCATCCGAGCTTTCCAGGAAAATTGTAAGCCTTGGAATAGTATTGGATAAAATAGAATTTATATCCCCTGGTTATTATCCTGATAACAAGCTTTATAAGGAAGGTCTTATTCAGAACAAAGAGATGCGTGATCTTGATTTTTCAAATAAAAAACAGGAAATATTGCTTAGTGAAAAGCTAATCAAAGAAAAGCATGAAAATGAACTTTATTATGAAAAATTATTAAGAATTTCGTCTTTATTGAAGGATAATCCTGAAATTTTAAAATTTATTTATATTGACAAAATGGGTGATGATATAAAAGTTATAATATCATCGGATAAAACAGGTTTACCCGCCATGTTCAATGAAAGTTCAGACGGAACAAAACCCGGTGTAAAGGGAGATGTTGATAATCTACGGTGAATAAGAGTAATTTGAAGTAATTTATAATAAGGAGTTTCTTTATGCCCTGCGGTAAAAAAAAGAAAAGAAAAAAGATAGCGAACCATAAAAGGAAGAAAAGAAGAAGACAGAACCGTCACAAGAAAAAATGATTTAATTTGGTCTTTTAAAGAGAGATTGGCAATTAAGGCCAATCTCTTTTAGTATTTAGAGGCGATAAGACTATGGCTAAAAATGAAATTATACAATTCACCTGGAAAAGAAGACCCTCTGAAATTCGAGGATACGAAAGAGCTATGTATGCTACACTCGAGAATGGGGACTATATTCGTGTTGACTATAATACCGGTGAAAAAATTGTAAGAATTTATACAGAAGTCATTGAGGATAAGGGAGCATCTTATTATGCAGTTATAAGTAAAGGGCGGGTTACAGTTGAAAAAAATAGTAATGGAAGGTCAACCAGGGTTGCCGAGAGAATAGGTGAACGTGCTGAAGAATTTTCTACGCTTCCGAATAAAGACGTTCTGAGATTAATCAATAATAATTATGGTATTTCAATCTCCATACCTTCTAAAAAAGATGAAAAAAAAGAACGTCTGGAAGTAGAGCGAAAAGAAATAAAAAGAAGATACTTTAAACCTGAAGATAATCCGTATGTGGAAAATGATTCTTCAGGCCGGAATAAAATAAAAAAAATAGGTTTAATAGATCTTCTGGATACACTTACCGGTGTAATTATTTCATTTTTATTTTTCTTTCTAGGGCAGTATGACTTAATTGCTGCCGGAGCAGCTGCTGTAATATGGGGGATGCTTCTTGGAGTGTTCGATATTCTGCTAAGAGAACGGGAACCGGTATTTACAAAAATATTTTTTTTTCTGATATCTGGAGTAGGAATATATTTTTACGGCTATCTTTATCTTTAGTCAATTATAAGAAAGCTATATTCTAACTAACTGTTCAAGAACATATGATATTTTCGTTCTCAGTTACGCAGGGTGTTACTACGAAACTTATATTCTGCGGTTTTTGATCAGTTACAATATAAATTATTGGATTATATTTTTTTTTCTTGAAATGTTTTAATAAAAAATTGATACTATATATAATTAAAAATCAAAAATTTTGTATTTTAATAAAGAAATAGGAACTATAAAATGCATCAGAAAAAAACTGAAGTAACCACTTCGCTTCAAATAGTATGTTTCAAAATAGGAAATGAAGAGTACGGAATAGACATTCTTCAGGTACAGGAGATCTTAAAAGTTCCTAAAATTACAAAGCTTCCCAAGTCCCGTTCACACATAATGGGAGTAATTGATTTAAGAGGTAAGGTTATTCCAATTATTGATCTGGGTAAGAAGTTTGGAATAATAGCAGATTTAAGTAATTCAAGCAGAACTATTGTTGTTGATATTGACGGCAAAAGAGTAGGGCTTGCCATTGACTCGGTAAGTCATGTTATAAAGGTTGACCTTAACGAAATCGAACCGCCACCTCCTGTTGTAAAAGGTATTTCTGGAAAATATATTGTAGGAATTGCTAAATTGAAAACTGGATTTGTTGTAATTCTGGATATCAACCAGATATTTTCTGTTGAAGACCTTGCGGCTATTTAATCAGAAAGCTGCGATCAATATAGTTTCAATTTCACTTTTTGAAATTTTTCTCGGTGTATTATTAATAAATGGATAGGTGTAGGCCAGATCGGCTATACTTTTAAATTGGCTTTGAGTTATTTTAAAGCTGGATAATCTTTGAGGAATTTCAATATCAATTTCAAGCTTTCTTACCGCCTCTACTGCTTTAATCGCGGCTTCAATAACGGTAATATCTTTTACATCTTCTCCCATGACCTTCGACATTTGAACGTATTTTCCAGGTGATGTCGTCAGGTTAAACTCCATTATATGAGGTATTATTACAGACATGGCGGTTTCTATGTCGATATCTGTTTTTGATGATATCGCCAGCGCCAGAGCCAGGGAAACAGACAGAAATGAAACAGAGAAAGCGATACCGGACATTACTGATGCGGTTGAAAGATTAATTCTAGGTGAAATATTCTTTGATTCCTTGTAAACGACAGGCAGATTCCTGAATATAAGATCTATAGCTTTCAGCGCATATATGTTAACTATATCATTATTCATGGTTGATATAACTGACTCAGTAGCGACTGCCAGTGAGCTTGCTGAAGTTTTTAGAATTTTTTCTTCGGAAACCAGAAGGGATAATTCCGGATCAACAATTGATGCAAGAGGGTAAAGGTTAAGATTGTAATATATCTGATTAGTAAGTTTGTGTATTTCTTTTATATAAAATATTGGAGAAATTTCAAATCCGAAAGAGGGGTAGGCTGGCATTGTTATATATTTAGCCGGCGGATTAAGGGTCTGCTGTGTATAAAGCGCATCATAGCAGAAAATATAATTCTTTATAAGAAGAGCGATTGCTTTTGCGGAATTGATTGACTCAATTCCTCCGAATCCGATAATCAGATCGCATTTAGTCTTTTTTATGAATGATACCGCCACATCTATGTCTTCTGTAGTGGGATTTCCGGGCAATTCATCGTAGATTATGCATCCGAGATTCAGGTTTTTAAAATATCTGTAAATCTCGGAAAGTGTTTCCTGATAGATTTCAAAATCCGTTGAAACAGTTACAATAACAATTCTTGAACCGTATTTTGATGATATTTCTGCAGCGTTTTTGATAATACCCTGCTTTATATATATTTCTGTCGGAAGATGAAATTCAGGTGATATAATATCGCTCAATGTTTTCCTTCCCTGGTAGAGCTTTTATCAGATCAATAAAAAAAAGCGGACATATCTGATATCCCCGCTTTTGTTTATGCCAAGACTGTTCCGAAATTATTATCTTAATAGAAAATTCGCAATTTTATCTGCTACCATTTCCAGCATTTTATTGTCATTGAAATCGTATGTTCCGTTATCAATTCTCATTTTGATATCTTTTACTCTTTCAATTCTTGTATCAGGGGTATCCTTAACTATCTGCGCGCTTTTGGCAATTTCAGCCGCCTGCTTCCCTTCACTGGAAATCTGTATAGAGTCACTTTTAATCTCTTCTTTTTTCCCTGAAACAGGTTTACTCTTTTTAGTTTCAGTGATGTTGTTTATATTTCCAATTTTTTCAATTACCATTGTAATAACCCTTCTCTTTTCTGTTATATATATCGGCTGTTTTTGTCAAATCTTTAATCAATTATAAAATAATTGCATTTCTTTTTCAATTAAAAGTGGATTCCTGCACCTGCAAAAATTACCCCTGTATCTATTGGTTCATCTTCAAAAAATATCCTTTTGTATAGAACTCCCGCCCTTAAAGTAAATGTTGATAAATTATAGACCAGGTATGACGATAAATCAACATTCGGGTCAAACGAGTCTTCCTCTGTCGTGGTATTACTGAAAGGTTTATCCGGGTTAATTGCAATAGTAGTTTTAGTCATCCCTCCTCCTGCAGACAGTGCAATTCCGGAATTATCACTGAATCTGAAAAGATAGGACAGGGAAATACTGCCGCTTAACATCCGTATGTTTGAATAGGAACTTGTGTTGTTATCGTTAGAATTACACTGGATTGATGTGGCTTTCAGTGATAGATTGAAATCTTTAAAAAGCTCAAAATCAATAAAAGGTGAAATATAAAAAGCGTTGTTATATGTTGAACTCCAGTCTCCCATTAAATAGAGATAACCGCTGTCCAGGCCAATTGTAATTATACTGAAAGGGGAGTATAGTCCGGTTTTGTCTGATTTTTCCTGATTGAGTTTGTTGAAGCTCTCAATATTTTCACTGATCAGTTGTGATATGATATCCGGTGTTTGCTGCATCCTGACGCCCAATTCATCACTCTCGTGATCAAATGTCTTAATATCCTTGCCGTTTACATCAAAAATTGTAACACGTATAGTAAGCTTTTTATTAACAACATTAAAAGTGCCTGTTATTACATAGTCAGATTTATTCTGTAAACCGAGTTCTTCAAGTTTTTGGATATACTTTCTTTTTTCTTTTTTATCCGGAAAGTCTGCTTCTATGGAAAAGGGACCTGCCTCACGTCTGATATCGTAGTTTTTGGACTTGCCGAGATTTTTAGTAATTGTTTCCGGTATTACGATGGAGTAGTACTGGTAATTTTTTTCTTTATCTTTGATGTTGTCATAATTATCAGTTGTGATGAAGTTGTAAATTAGAAGCCTGTTTTTTTGTGATGAATTTATCTCCTGCGAATATAAATTCATTGAAAAAAATATTATCGCAGAGATTAGAGAGATTGATTTTAACAGTTTCATCACGTAATTATTAACTTCCTTTTTAATATTATATATCTATATATAAATTACTGTCAATGTATTTTTAAGTACTCAATTCTGTCAGGGAAGTACCCGGTTGAGTATTTAAAAAACCTTTTTCCGTTCAATGTATGTGGATCGTGATTTTTTAATTTAAATTTTCCATATATAAAATTCGGTGCTTTATGCTGAGTAATTTGTCATGATCATGTCGAATATGTAGCATTAATTTTTACATAATCATATGATATATCTGTTGTCAGCATCGATGCTTCTCCTTCTCCCAGGCCTGCATCTATTGTTATTGTATAGTTTCTTAACTTCAGAATATTTTCAAGTTCTTTGTAATCTACTTCGGAGGGTTTGCCCTTAATAAAAAGCCCTTTTTTATTGATGTAGATCGAGAGTTTTTCCTCCTGAAGTTCCGCTCCGGAATAACCGGCTGCACATGCGATTCTGCCCCAGTTCGGATCGTTACCAAAAAATGCTGTCTTGACCAGCAGAGATTTTGAAACCGCTGCTGCAATCAATTCGGCGTCTCTATCGCTTGATGCGTTTACCACACTAATTTTTACAGCTTTAGTTGCCCCCTCTCCATCAAATATAAGAAGCTCTGCAAGCTTATTCATTACATACTCAAGCGACAGTTCAAATTCTTTTAATGATTCTCCGCTTAGGTATACTCCGGTAACCGGAGATAGAATGATCGCAGTGTCATTGGTTGACATGTCCCCGTCAATTGTTATTGCGTTGAATGTTTTTTTGACGATTTTTCTGAAAATTACATTCATGTCAGCCGGAGCAACAGGCGCATCGGTCAATATAAAAGAGAGAAGGGTGGCCATATTGGGAGATATCATCCCGGAACCCTTTGCGATCCCTGCAACGGAATAGGATTTGCCATCATGCTCAAATCCTGCTGAAGCTTCTTTGGGGATTGTGTCAGTGGTCATGATAGCTTCCGCCATTGAATGTCCGTCACTGCTGTTCAAATTTAATATAAGTTCAGAGTGGGATGACACCATCTTCTCTACCGGGAGCTGGCGCCCTATAATGCCGGTGGATGCTGCCAGTATACTGTCTGCAGGTATTTTCATTTTTTCTGCGAGATCACCTGTAAGCCTGATAACGTTATCAAAACCTTCGGCGCCGGTACAGGCGTTCGCATTGGTTGCATTGATGAGAATGGCATGTATTTTATTATTAATTCTTTCTCTGCAGATTTTTACAGGAGCAGCCGTTATGTTGTTTGTAGTAAATACTCCGGCTGCATTGCATGGTTTTTCAGAATATATCAGTGCATAATCAAGCCTGTTTTCGTATCTTATTCCGCATTTTATTGTAGAGAATGAAAACCCTTTAACATTTTCCAGCCCGCCGTTTAAAACTTTCATTGTAATCTCCCGGATGTGATTATTGTAAAAATTATTCAGTTAATTTAAAGATCTTATCTGCTTAAACACAAATTTTTGATTTGTTCAAATCTTTTATAAAAAACGTATAGTAGTATTAATGAAGTATCTGCAATTTGAGGCAAGAAATAATTTTCTTTACACTTGTGATTATAAATAAAAATGATGATTTTAAGATTTAAGTGTATGAAGTGATATTGTTACCAATAACTATGTAAATGAAGGCTTCGATACATCATTATCAGCCTGATTTTATGCATTTTTTTAATTCTGAATTTCCGGCTTAAAAATTCATGTCATATTATTTTTTGAACGTCTGTAAATATAATTAAGTTTTATTATGCTGATACATATGACAAAAATGTGTTTTTATGGTATATTTAAAATAATACTGCAATTAAAAGTGGAAGATTTCGAGAATTTATGAATAAAAACTCATTTTTTAAAAAAAGATATTGAAAAATAAAAGAAATCTTTTATAAATAAATAAGAATTAACGATAAAGAGAATATGGATAAATTCAGGTATATATCAGCAGTGGAAATAAAAAGGAAAGGTAATGTGATAATTGTTTCCCTGCCAAAATATTTTTATATCGGCAATATTGCAGAGATAGAGGGCGTCTGGGAGAAAATATTAAATAATGAAGCATCAGTTATCGGTTTTGATTGTGATAAACTCGAATTTATTGATTCTTCCGCTATAGGGACCCTTGTTAAGTTTTTTAACAGCTCTGTAAAAAATAATATCGAAATGTATGTATTCGGCCTTAGAAGCGAATTGCAGAAAATTTTTGACACTACGAAAATAAACAGAGTAATGTCTGTTATATCCCAAGAAGAGTTTGATGAACGGTTTTTAAAATAATTGTATATTTTCAGGTTGAATTTATTGAATATCATAAAAAGAATAATTAAAAGTACACTCGCCGTTTTATTAATTTTATTTTTATCTCAGTCTTTTTTTGCCTGTAGTTCTTCACATAAAACATCATGGCCTTATATATTCCCCGGTACTAAAAGGTATTCTATCGTTAAAACCGCAGAAAAATATATTGGTGTAAGGTATAAATTCGGCGGTAATGATCCTAAAGGTTTTGATTGTTCAGGATATTCAAGTTATGTATATAAAGTGAATGGTTTTCTCCTGCCTCATTCAGCCCAGCAGCAGTTTGCCAATGGAAGAAGAATCGGGATAAAAAAAGCAAGACCGGGAGATCTGGTTTTTTTCAGGACTTCCGGGTGGAAAATTTCCCATGTTGCAATTTATATGGGGGATTACAGATTTATCCATGCTCCCAGCAGAGGCAAACACGTATCTTTTGATGATATAAGAAAGGATTACTGGCGCAAGAGATACGCCGGCACAGTTACATATTTCTAATCATTTTATATAAAATATCAACTTCGAAGACTCCGCGTTTCATTTTTGGCAGATTTTAATACAAATTATCTCTTTTTTATCTACTTTTGATCATTCCAGATTAACAAAATCTTATTATTTCTTGACAGATTAGTATTTAAATATTAGTATTATCAAGTATAAATTTTTGGAGAATTATGCGGATTGGAATTTATCCTGGATCTTTTGATCCTTTGACATATGGACATCTCGATATTATCGAGAGGGCAACAAAAATATGTGACAAGTTGATAGTTGGTA
>Ga0116171_10000758_pt1 | contig 33578 bp, 24 predicted proteins | sample AD_JPNHW2_MetaG_FD_89798 | JGI IMG/M metagenome (GOLD analysis project Ga0116171, IMG submission 89798) | Active sludge microbial communities of municipal wastewater-treating anaerobic digesters from Japan - AD_JPNHW2_MetaG | ecosystem: Engineered > Bioreactor > Anaerobic > Digestate | place... | reverse complement strand
CTTACAGTGCCGCGGATATCCTTCACATACTCAGCTATATGCGTAATATCCTGCCCGGTTACTCCGTCGCCGCGTGTTGCAGCATATACCAGTTTCCCGTTTCTGTACATGCATGTTGCAGAGAGGCCGTCGATCTTCGGTTCAATGACAAATGCCTGGCCTGCCGGAACTGCAAGTCTTTTAATCCATGCTGCTATTTCATCAATGTTCTTTGCCTTGGCCATTGAAAGCATCGGCGTCGTATGTGTTATCTTCACGCCCTGGGTTGAAGGCAGCCCCACGGATGTAAAATACGGGTTTACAGGATCGATACTGCGCAGCTTCTCCTCCAGTTCATCAAACTCTGCGTCACTCATGACCGGTGTATCCGTATTGTAGTATGCGTCCCTCGCATCAGTGAGCAGCCTTACAATTTCATCAGTATTCATATATTCTCCGTCAGTATCCCGGTATTTAAAGTATAAGGATTAATCTGGCACAGCAGTATTCTAAGTATCCTCATTCACCGAAACACCGTTCATAAAAGTGAAACTGTACTAATCATCACAATTTAGTAAAAAAATGTAAACTTTTTTATTGACTTGGCAACATATGATTATCATAATAAAGTATATGAAGATTCTGTTTAGAGTATCGGGAATTATCCGTAATCATTTTAAAAACAGGTCCTCATAATAGTAGAAGATAAATTAATTCTATCAAGGAAGGGCAAAATGGAAAGATCTCTCCAAATTCTTATCGGTTCCGTAATCCTGGCATTTGTAGTGAATGCTTGCGGCGGCGGCGGACAGGTTAAGACAGAACAGAAAACTGATGATACTCAGGTTAAGGTTCAGTCAGGCGGCGGCGCTGATGATATGGTCATCAAGGCAATCAACGACGAAATCAGTGAATTTTTTATCGACGGATTTTCGGGCGACAGCTCCAAGATCAGAGATGAAGAAGACATGGCTAAGATGAAAAAAATCGTCAAACTTGTAAAACCGATTGTCAACAAGGTTCCGGACGGTTATGTAATGCAGATTACCGGCCACACTGCAGACTATGAATCAGCCGCAAGACAGAAAAAAGTTTCTGAAGCAAGGGCCAAGGCTGTATATGATGCACTTATCAAGGAAGGCGTTTCAGCAAAGAAGCTTACATACAGGGGCGTCGGTTCTAACGAGCTGAGGCCGGGATATGCAGCAAAAGATTTTGCACAGAGATGTGTTTCCTTCAAGGCTGTTAAAAAGTAATCATCTTCCTTAGTGCAAAAAAAAGACCCTTGCGGGTCTTTTTTTTGCACTGAATTCATCCTGATAATTCCAGCCATATACCATACTTGCCCTTTACACCGTTTATGACACACGACGGGATCCTCGGTTCTACCGCCCTGAGAAATTCGGCGATCCCGGGTGCTGATGATACGGGTGTACCGCTGTCTTTAACGAATCTTGCGTAAATATATTCATCGAGTTTTACTATAAGTATGTTCTTCATCGCGGAATAGAATCCCGGTGAACCGTACTCCATACAGTAATCAGCGAATGATCCGGCACTGTCAAATGACGGTACAGGAGTCAGGGCAATTCTTGAAGCCGGTAGCATGATAAACGCTCCCGGGGAATTACCCCGGCCAGTTACGTTTATGATTGATTTTATCGTGTTCAGTATAAATCCGGATACATCCGGATGTTCCGCAAGGTATGCGGCAATATCAGCGGTAGTGCTGAACTCCTCCAGGTCAGCATTATGAGACCCGATGCTGCCTGCGGCACCCCGGGCACAGAGGATATCCTTAATGGAAGATGCGTATTCCCTCCTGAATACAATTCCGCCCCCGCTCCCCTTTGCGAGCATTCCCAGCATGTTCACCGCATCGGCAATCAATTCGAAACCCGCAGGTCCGGACGTACCGTTTTCAACAAGCCTGCGGCCAGTCTCAGTTACCACTTTTTTATACTTCACCCGTGCACCGGTCTCCCTGAGAATCGGATAAAGTGATTCATCGAATCTATAAATTCCATTCTCCTCCCTGGCAAGTTTAAGCAGGAGGAGCGCAGACCATAGCACGGCAGGCTCCATGTATTCATGGCCAAGCGGATCTGGAAAATGAAGCGCATTATTCCCGACGCTGTTGAATATATGCAGTGGTTTCACCGATGCAGTATTTTCATGATAAAATATTGAAAATTCATCGGGCCGGTTTAGATCCATCAGGTTAAAACCCTGCACCAGGCTGATCATCACTGCTTCCCGTGACAGGTTAAAATCAGGACTGGTAATTACCTGGAACATCCCGTTATTCAACCCTGTGCTCTCAGGTCCGGACAAAATATTACCGGGGAACGGGATGCATGTAAAAAGGGCGGATGTTTTTCCCTGCAGCCCCGTAATTGAGCTGTGAAAACTTATCGCAGGTTCTGACAACACGAGCATCCGGTTTACCTGGTTCTGCACATTTATGGCATCGGCAAGCAGGGCTTCGCCTGATGTTTCACCGGCCATGCAGCTTTGTACTGCTTCAGAAAGCTTATCCCTGAACCGGTCATATGAAGCGGGCGCTCCATCCCCTTCACTTCCGGTAACGGCCAGTAAATTTACAGGTTCGATGTGTTTTGCAATTCCGGATGTATCAATTGTCCGGGACAGAATCATGTCAGGGAATATATCGCTGCCATGGTCGCCTGCCATGGAACCGCCCGCTGCACCCAGGCCCAGCCCGCGTACCAGCCCGGCAGCAAGCGACCGGGACTCATCACGCAGCTTTGCAGCCTGGCCTATTATCCTTTCCGAAATAGACTCACGCAGATCACGCAGAAAAAGAATAAATTTTTCCAGGAAGGATATCGAAGCTTCAATCATACAGATATACACAAACTGCCTGTAATTGAAAAACGCAGTCACAGCAAGTGCTTCAGCTGTCTCATGCACGCTGCCGGCAAATCCGCAGAGCATTTCATCCGCGCTGTGCATTTCGATCCTTCCGGCAGAAGAGCTGAAAACATCATGAAATGATGAAAGCCTCTCTGCCATGCTGTCCAGTACCGCGAGGGTGAAGTAGAATCCCCTGCCGGGATCATTGACCATCGCGTATATTTCAGGCAGCAGCAGTATCTTTACCTTTTCAATTTCAATCGACCCGCGAATCTCCATTGCGGAGACAAGTCCGTACCTGAACCTTTCGATCCCGTGCGCGGAATATGTATCAGCAATTTCACGGAATACATCTGCAGCTTTCCCGGGATCATCCTCTGCTGATGTTTTATCAAGAGCCACGCGTATCTCCGCAGTGACCGATTCGATCAGTTTGACATGTCCCGGATGCATTTTGCGCAGGATATCAGAACATGCAGGACCGCACAGGCTGCCGGGAATCCCCTTGATACGCTCCAGTTCATGCAGCAGTTCACCGGGATTAACCGGTTTAAAGAATTCATCAAGTACAGCCGCAGCAGCGTGTGCCGCGATTGCATCTATGGCAGCTGCAGCGGGATTCAGGCTGCGGCATATCCCGAACGATGACCAGCATGGCACTCCGCGTTTTAGCGGGCCTTCAGCACCCGGCAGCACCGGCTGGCGTGCAGAAACGAATTCCGAAACTGCGGGAAGAGTCATCAGCTCGATGAAGCCTGCTGCTGAATCGATGTTCGTTTTGTCATGGGATGCGCACGGGGCATGGTGCTTCTGCCTGTCAAGGATGAACAGGTTGCCGCTGCTGAAAATTTTTCCGCTCATCACTGCGGCGGAACCGTCCGGGTAGATAATATTCATCCTCCCGCCCTGCATAAAGTAATCCGTCTCTTTGAGCATGGCATAAGCTTCAGCCCGCTGCATCTCTGTGCTGCCGTAACCGGGCATGAGCAGAATGCCGTAAAAACGTACAGCCTCTGAACCGCCGAAAGCATTATAAGCAAGCGCTGCTGCATCCAGGAACATAGAGCTCCCTTCGGTTTCACCTGCATCTGCAGCAACAAAGATCGAAGACGGCAGCCTGTCCCGCTGTTCAGAAGATCTACTTAACCGGATAAGTTCAGCCTTTATCTCTTCCACGGAATTAAATAGTGCCATCCTTGAATAGGACCGGGAGCCCGCCGTTTGATCTGACGGCCCGGATTTGCCGGGTACTATCAGCCAGTTCCATGCTTCCTGTATCCTGAGCGCGGCATAGTCTTCAGGAGTGACGATACCGGGGTCTTTCAGTTCAACAAAGCGGCATTGATCACCGGCAGGTGAACTATTATTCGCGGAAAGTCCGATGCACATGCATTGCACGCGCCGAGGCTGTTCAGTGCCGCTCCTTTCACGGCTGTATTCAATGACGCGCCTGCATATTTCAGCTCCTGCAGCGCCGAGCCCTATGACGAGCGTCCGGTTCAGGTTTTCAACGGGCGATGATGTTTCTGAGACCGGGGAACAGCTTTCACTGTTCATACTGGATCTCTCCGCTGAATGGATCGATCATGGGGTAGAGGCCGCCAGCATCAGGAGACGAAACATCGTATCCGGGGTAAATCCTGTAGAGCCTGAGCATAAAGTATTTCTCAACAGCGGGCATCCCGTTCTCCCTCTCCACTTCATGGTCCTGCAGGTACAGGTGAAATTCAAAGTACCCGGAAATAAACCTGTCCCATTCACCAAGTTCACTCCCCAGCCTGAAACGTACAGGACGGGCCGCGCTGATTGTGCTGAATGATATCCGTCCGTCGAGGTCAGGTTCGGCTGTTATATAAATTTTCTCGGAAGGATTCATCCTCCTGTAACCGTCAAGTCCGGGATAGTGGATGAGCACGTTCCCCCTGCATTTAAGCTCAAGGGCGTAATCCGTATACAGCGGATCAGGAAGCTCGTAAAGTTTTTTCTCTTTCATATTAACGTAATAGATTACATGCAGCTCAAGGTGGTCGTTGATAATCTCGGTTGACCATGTTTTTATGCTCCCTTCAGTACGGCCGATGGTGATCAGCTTGTCGCCGCCGTCATCGGGAAGCGCAAACCTGAATATCAGCCCCGGGTCAGGGAGCCCGGAGGGATCTACACCCGCTGGGGAACGCCTTGTCTTTTTCCTGCCAGGGCGGATGCGGACTGCGGCGGTACCGGGTAACCGCATCCTTGTGTAATAGAGCCGCTGCAGCAGGCATATTATGATCAGTATAATTACGGCAAGGATCATGGCCATCAGTACAACCCGGTATAATTCTATCTGCTTCTCAAGGTCATACACCCTTGCGTCAATCTGGCTGAACAGCTGAATTTTGTTGATCAGGTTAAACATACCGCCTCCAGAAATTTATCCCGGGACCGCAACGCAGATGTATCCTGCAGTTGTCCCGAACACCAGGCTGTTTCCCGCAACTACCGGCTTTGCCGATACTTCACCCTCGATCCTGAGCACCGACACCTGGCGCCCGGAAGAAACCTCAAGACAAACAAGCCTGTTCTCACCCGCACCGAAAAAGACCATTCCCTCATGTATGAGCGGCTCGATCCTGATACTACCGCCTGCGATGTACTCCCAGGACTTGCGGCCGTTTGTGTCAATGCAGTAAAAATTACCCTTCTCAGTCCCGAACAGGAAGCATTCACCCCCGGGAACTGCGCCGGCAGCAACACCACCCGGTGCAGGGGAATCAGACCTGAAGCTCCACCTGATTTTGCCGTGTTCAGCGTCTGCACAGAAGAGAGTGCCGTCTATAGTCACCGCAGATGCAAGGGCTGCAGCAGGTGCAACTGCAGGCGTGGTCCTGCACGGCGCGCCCAGTTCGCACTCCCATTTACCCGCAAGCCGGCCCGAACCGGAATCGAACGCCATGAGCCTCCTGTCCTCTGTGCCTATAAGTATTGTGTTTTCATAAACGCACGGGGTTGACATGGTACCGCTGATCGAGGCACCCCAGAGAACCGTGCCCGCCGCCTTTCCAGGCCCTGAACCCGACGCAAGACCGTAAAGCCCGTCGAGCGGTGCAACCAGCACCACGCCGGGGAGTGCGGCGGGTGCAGTCATTATCCCCTTTTTCATTTTCTTCTGCCACTCGATGCTGTTACGCAAGGGCCCGCCCTCTGCACCGGGATTTGTCCGGATTGCATACAACATCCCCTCGCCGGTAACACAAAAGAGAAGGCCTTCATGGAAGAGCGGGCGGGAGAAAATAGTTCCTGAAAGCGTAATCCTTCCGGATACCACGGGTGTATCACCGCGTAATTCAAAAAAATAGAGTTCCCCGTTTTCGTTTCCGGCGCAGAAGATATCAGGACCGTAAATACCTTCGATCCGCGCAAAACCTCCGCGCAGGGGCCTCCCGGATGAAGTCTTCGCAGCTATCCTGTATGTTTCATGCTCTGCTGAAGGTCCGGCATCAGTAACGCGCTGTGAGACTGCGGCAAGGAGACCGCATGCCCCGAGCCATGGAGGGACACGGAAAGAATCATCGCACTGGAGATCGCGGGCAGGATCAAAGGCTTCATGTTTCCGGGGATTTAAACTCATATATGATCTCCACGCAGGCTATGCTATAGCATGAGTCTGTAGTGAAAGTCAAGGCGTTTTTGAGTTGATTCAGTTTCACGAACAGGGTAAAGTCACTTTATGAAGGAGAGGAGTTCTTTGCTGCGCACGCCGTATTTCCAGTACAGCAGGTCTTCTGCAGTGCCGAAGACATAATCCTTTTCCTTAAGGCCTTCTATAATATCAGGAAGCACTTCGGCAGTTGTATTATGGGTGTCATGAAAGAGTATCACCATGCCTTTGCCATCTGCTCCGTTGACCACCCTATGATATATTCTTGTTTTTTTCAGGTTAAATGCCGCAGTTTTTGTATCTATATGCGGGCTGTTCCAGTACCATTCACCCGCAGCCCAGTCCCAGGCATCGGTTGAATCCTTCCCGTATGTCCATAGCACGGTAAGGGCATACCTTCCCGTAATGTCAGCCACCCTGATCTTTTCCTCTGCAGATACTCTGCTGAGCCATGGGCAACCAAGAGGCGGCCTGAATATTGTCATTGTTACAGAATCATCTCCCAGCGCATCATCAAGCATCTTCTGGTTAACCAGGATTTCCGACCTGATTGATTCAGCACTCATCCAGGTAAGGGTACGGTGAGTTGCTGTATGGTTTGCAATGATGTGACCTTCATGTTTCATCCTTAAAAGGACGTCTTTGAAATTTTTAAACGAAGTCCCGGTCTTGCCCCTCATGTTCCATCTCCCGGAGACAAAAAATGTGGCTTTAACATTTTCTTTTGCCAGGGTATCAAGTATGCCCGCAGTCCAGTAAGATGGGCCGTCGTCAAATGTGAGGTAAGCCGTCTTTTCAGGGAGTTCGTCGTGGTAATAGTACCCGGGTCCGAACGGATAATCCTTCTCGATTACATAAATCATTTTCGCAGGTGTCAGGGCTGCCACGGGAAAAATCTCCCGCTTTCCTGAACATGATGCGGTGAATACCATCATACTTATAATACATGCTTTATATATATTATGCATTATTATCCACCTGTAGTATATGAGAAAAATAAAAGAATCTCCTGTTACAGGCCGGCCTGCAGTATAATCATGTCTCATTAGCGTCAGGATCAAAAGGTTTCCCGAAAAGGTAACCCTGACAGTAGTTAATTTTCATTCCTGATAATTTTCCGTGGATCCACGAATTTTCAACATACTCGGCGACTATCTTTCTCTCGGCATTTTTGCAGAAATCTACAATACCGTTTATCAGCACAGCAGCGTCATCGTCATGCTCAAGCCTGCGTATCAGCGCTCCGTCGATCTTGACAATATCAACACCCATGCTGAGCAGGTTGGAATAGTTGGAATAACCTGATCCGAAATCATCTATGGCAATACTGACGCCCAGACTTTTTACCCGCGAGATAAATTCAAAACAGCTTTCAACTTCCTGGATGTCTTCACTTTCAACAATTTCGAGAATAAGCCGTCCGGGTAAATATTCCTTCATCATGGTAATTTCAACAACCTGGTTAAGGACACTGCTGCTGAGCATATCGCGCAGGCATATGTTAACGGAAATGGACAGTCCGCTTTTTTTAATAAACTCGCCTGACCTTTTAAGCATAAATTCTGTCAGATGCGGGTATAGCCCGGTATCCTTTGCAACGGCCAGGTAGGGGTAGACTGATCCGTAGACGCCGTCACTGCCTTTGATACGCAGAAGAGCCTCGTGCCAGCATACGTCACCGGTGTCGGTGTGAACAACAGGCTGCAGGTACGACTTAAGCGTCCCCTGGGTAATATTATCGTGCAGGTCTGTGAACCTTGTCACGACATCAAGCGCGTCTACCTTGACATCCATTGAATCGTTGAATATGGTTACGCTCCTGTGGTTCTTCAGACCTGTACCCAACGCGGCATCCGCGCCTGAAATAGCCTTGTCGTAACCGTAGTCACGGATTATTATCCCGCCTGCACATATCGCAATGCTGATCTCAGTCTGGCCCCACCTTGTGCGCGTGCCCCTTACTTTTTCAATAACACCCTTTAGCAGAGACTCAGCTTCGTCCGGTGAAATATTCCGGTTAACGGGAATCTGGAGACCGAATTCATGCCATGCGAGTTTATACACTGAGAACCCGGACACAGATCCTTCAGTCTTCAGAATGTCCGACAGCATCACAAGAATACTGTCAGAGAACTCATACCCGAATAGAGAAGATAGTCCACGGAAATTTATTATGTGTACAATGGCGATTATTGAATTCTCATCACTGTGCATGTTCCTGATAAAATAATCCTTTCCGGGCAGACCGGTAATGCTGTCAAAAACCATGCTCTTTGCCAGCCGGCCCAGCACGTGTTCATAGTGCACGCGTGATGCAAAGATTACAGCGAACATCACTGATAGTGAAAAAATAGCAACCATGTTCAATTCACTGTAGGCGGCAATATTCCAGACAGGAAGTAAATCTGCAGCAATTCCCGCTCCTGCGGACAATATTGATATTATAAAAAAGATTACCCACCAGGCCCCGACACGTGAACCTGCAAGTGAAAACGCAAGTGGAATGAAGTTAAGAATTATGAGTATACTGATTCCATAGTTTACTCCAAAAAACGCTGTAAGAAAAAAAGCAGTATATAAAGTAATCATGGATGCCATGACCATGAACTTCAGGTTCCGGGATATTAACAGATAGATTGTTAACGCGGCCATTGAGCATGAGAATATGGAAGTAAGAACCAGCATAGAAGTCTTTCCGGAAAAATAGTACCCGACAAGGAGGTAAAAAGATATACCCGTGATCACTACAAACAGGATAGAGAGTATCCTGAACCTGTACCTGTCATGACCGGGCATCACATCGTTGTAATAATGGAATCCCCCGTAACCAGCAAAGACACTGTTTTTTAAAAAATCCTTTTTTTCCATCAGCAAATCCTTTTGCCCTTAATATACTGATCAGTATATATAAATCGAACTATGTCAAGAAAAAACAGGCTATCCGTTCCTCAAATTCATTTTTTTAATAATTAATTTTTTATCACAGAGTTGATTACCATCATCAGTTCTCTTTTCCGGAATGGTTTATGTACATAGCCCTCAGCGCCGTCCATAAATATTCTGCCGGAATCAACTCCTGAGCCAAATCCTGATGCAATGATTACCCTCACTCCGGGATTAATCTATTTTATCCCGGAACAGGTATCACTGCCGTTCATATCGGACATCACCATATCAGGAACAACAAGATCAATTTCACTCCATTTCCGCCTGTAAAATCACGCTTAAGGCTATACGTGTTAAACAGCTTGACGTTCAATTGGATTCAGGCTTTTAAATTGTATGTGACAGTGGTGATATTGTATTTAAAAAAGGGGGGTGTATCAGGGTTCTTTTTCATTTCCGGAAGTAGAGTATTATAACCCGGAATAATATTGGAGTTGAATTCCTGAGCGTCAGGAATCCGTCAGTAAAAAATTTTTATGAACGCTCCCCGCTTACTCATCAATCTTGAATACCTTCACCTCGTTAGAGAGTTCTGCAGACCTGGTGTTAAGCTCGGTGGAAAGTAAACTGATCTTATCAGAATTTTCAGCGGTGAGCTGCGCATACTGGCTGATTGAATTGATCGCCTTTGTGAGTTCTTCGATTGTTATCTGCTGTTCAACTGACGAGTCGTGAATCCCGGTAGATATTATGCTGAACTTTTCGATATCGGATTCAATGCGGCTGTTTTTACCCGCGAGTGTCTCGCTGAAATTGTATGCATCATCGATGACTGAATTGGTAAGTGCAATACTTTCGCGTATCATATCAAGAGTCGCAGCTGTATCTACAATGTTATTAAGCTCGCTGTTTATATTACCGGCCTGGGCGGTCAGGTTCTTTTTGATGTCGCCTGCGAGCATGGAAGTCTGGTCTGCCAGCTTGTTTACCTCGTCCGCAACAACGGCAAAGCCCTTTCCATGATCACCTGCACGGGCCGCCTCGATTGATGCGTTAAGCGCAAGGAGATTTATCTTATCTGCTATATCTGTAATCATGTTAACCATGTTATCTATATCGCCCATGAACCTGGCTATTCCTTTCATTGTTTCGACTGTCTTCTGCATTGATACACGCCCGGCATCAGTCCTGGCGAGTGTCTCAGTCATGCTCTCCTTGATCTCGCTGGTGCGAAGCTTGAGCTCGGCGGTGTCCATTGCAATATCAAGGACCTCCTCCCTCATGCTGCCGAACTCTTTCTGCTGCTCTCTGATTCTGTCTACATTAAGATCATAGGTTGCAGACATCTCCTCGTATGCGCTGCTCGCCTCCTCTGTTATTGCAGAAAGGTTACGCGCAGTATCCGACATCTCTGATGAAGTATGATCCAGCTCCCTGCTTGTATTATCAAGCTCTCTTGAATTCCCGAGGATTGTCTTTGTCATGTTGCGCAGGCTCTGCCTCATCCCGTACACAGACTTGTTCATGGTCGATAGTTCGTCTATAACTACAAACTTCACTGCCCGGGACGCAAGGTTCCCGTCTCCTATATCTTTAAGGAGATTATTTACCCTTCTGATTTTTCCTGTTATTGTTCTTGAAAGGATATACGATATAAACACGGCAAGCATGAGGCCCACAATTCCTATAACAATAACCCTGGTATAAACAGGGCCTTTATCCATGTTAATTTTTGATGTGATCATCAGAAGGTACGTCAGTATACAAAGAAAGGGTATGAGCATAATGACTATTATTGATAAAAAAAGCTTCTGAATTGTTTTTATGCTGAATAAATTTCCGACCTCGATCCATCCGGGGAAAACACCTTCATCATAAACCTTCTGAAGAAAAACTTCAGTAAGGAGAAAAAAGAGGACCACTGAAAATGAACCGCTGATAAACATGAGAATCCACATGTTTAAAGTCTGCACAACATTTATTTGTGCAAATACCATAGTCAGGATATTAATAAGCGACATCCCCAGGGTCCACCTGAACATGGCCCCTATTGCATGGTAATATGGAAGTTTCCTGAATCTTTCGAAAGCCCTCGTATATATATCTTTATCAACACTCTCACCTTTTACCAGTGCTTTAAAGTAAACCGTAATCGGCCTGACAACCAGGTAATTATTCAGGTTTGTTGTAACGAATGAAAGGCTGGCACTGAAAATCGAGCATACAGTGAAAATATAAAGCTGTTCAGAACTGAAATCGAGATTGGAAAAGACATATAAAATCATCAGGGGAATAAGAACAAAATAGCTGATGGAATCAGTCATTAGAAAAAAGTTCAGGAAGAAATATTGTACATTGCGGGAATAATTCTGCTCGGCCATCAGACATGATCCTCTCTAAATTTTTATATGTTTATTATACCGCATGCTCAGCATACGGTATACGAGGTTAACATTTATGCCGGTATTTCTATATATAACTGATTAAATGGATTTTACTATTTAATACTGGATATGCAATTAAAATTTTTTTATTTTGATTTTTTTATCGATTCACGCCTGTGCTGTAAATACGGCACTATATTGCCGCTGCCGGTAAATACATTTATTCAGATGCCGGCCTGTCAACCAGCATGGGATCCAGGTTGCCGCCTGATTCACCGTCAGTGATACGGTAAATATCCTTATCCACTTTTTTGAATTCTTTTGACGCGGTGTTATAACTGTTTACAGTTGTTTCAAGGTTCTTGCCCAGCCTGTTCATGTGCTCCTCGTAAGCCTGCAGGTGCCTGTTCAGGTCCTTGATCCTGCCCATGATGATCTTTATATTCTCCTCAACCTTCTGCTGCTTAAGCCCCTGCATGACTGTTTCAAGATAAGCATAGAAAGATGTAGGAGAAACAATAATCACGTGTTTACTGAAGGCGTATTCAACAAGGTCCTGCGTATTGACGTTCACTGTTCCCACGTTATAAATGAGCAGGTTATAATATACACCCTCCGCAGGTATAAACATGAAAGCAAAGTCCGTAGTACCGTCTTCAGATTTGATATACTTTGATGTTTCATCAATACGGATCTTAAGATCAGCCTTGAATTCTTTTTCTATCTGCGCACGAAGTACAGAATCGGTCTCCTCCATGAGCCTGTTGTATTTTTCAAGGGAGAATTTGGCGTCAACTGGAATGATTCTGTCCCTGTAAAATATTGCAGCATCAACGATCTGGCCATCCCTGAACTTATACTGCATTTTATACTGTGAAGGCTGAAGTACATTACCAAGGAGAGTCTCAAGAAAATACTCCCCGAGTATACCCCTCTGTTTCGGATTCTTCAGAATATTCTCCAGGCTCTGCATCTGCTTTGAGAAGTCCAGCACCTGCCTGTTCGTTTCATCAAGCTTTGTGAGCCTTTCGGTAACATCTTTGATAATTGCAGCGGACTGGCCGAACTGTCTCTGCATGTTCGTTGCTGCTTCCTGCTGGCTGCGGCTCATAAGTGATGTTATTGAATCGAGTTTCTGCTGCAGCTCTATCCTCCCCTTATGAGAAGAATCCGCTATCTCCTGTTTAAGGGAACCAAGCAGGGTCATCACAATTTCATTTTTTGATCCGGCCTCCTCCAGTTTCCTCAGTTTCGAATAGCTTATGTAGATAAAAACCAGGCATGGCACTATTACAAGGAATACTGCAGCGGCAAAATATACTATATAACTATCATTCATTAAATAATCCCCTGTTAATCATTTTATAAACATTACTACGCTTTAAGGAAGCAAAATGTTCAATTTTTTTTCAGCATTATTGCTGCACATATTTTTCAAAACACCCATCCTTTAACCCGGAGAGCAGAGGGTCAGAGCATACTGGTTAATTGCCTTTATCATGAAAACAATTCTAAAATCCTGCAGGGTCAAGGTCAAAGCCCCTGTATACGTTTCCAGGCAACCCTTTATGTCTCTTAGCTACAAATTTTCATAAATTTCACCGTATTCAATACTTTTTTTTGAAAAAAATTTGTATTTTACTTACTTTTCCAGTGAATAACTCCATTAATATGTTGCCAATAATAGTAAGTCTTAATAAATTAGCTCAACTGGGCTTTTTATACCATATGAGAGGTAAAATATGAGAATACTTAAAAAACTGAATTTATCAATGTTCACTGCCCTGCTGGCAGTATCACTGATGGGTATTGCCTGCGACAGCGGTGCCGGCAATCAACCTACAGGTGAAGGCGGACCTGACATTTCTCCTGATACTGTTGCAGCTACAGATGTTGTGGCAGATGCGGCAACCGTAGATCAGGTTACTGAGATTTCAGCAACCGAGGAGAGCTCTGTTGTTATTGAACCTGAGGCCAACACCGTTCTTGAAGGTTCACTTGACACTGAACTGGCATCAACAGGTGGAGACACCACAAACATTGAAGAACTTCTTCCAGTTGTTGATACAACTGCAGATGTTACCGGCGGTGATACCGGTACAACTGAAGTAACTGTTGACACAACTAAAGAGAACAAAGGTGAAACCGTATCAACTGTTGCCAAAGATGAAACTGTAGCAAAAGAAGATAAAGGTGAAACCGTATCAACCGCGGCAAAAGATGAAAAGGTATCAGCCGGAACTGATCCGGAAGTGGTTATAAGCGAGATTGCAACTGAAGAGGTTACAACAGCGAAAGCAGAGCCTGAGTATAAACTTGAAACAGGTGAAGGAAAATGGTTCAAAGAAGAACCGGGTCAGGTAACATCTGATGCTGATGCAAAATCAACCAGGGCAAAAATTGCCGAGCTTCGCGCACAAATCAAGGCGATAATGGGAAAATTCGCCAACAAGGAAATAACGCGTGATGACGCAAAAGCGCAGATCGAGGATTTAAGGGAACAGATTGCTCTTCTCAGGGATAAAATCGGTAATGGCGGCAACAGGATTGAAGGTATTAAAACTGACTGGGCATACCAGGATATGTTCCTCAGCATCAGCAAGGGCGAACCCGGATGGTACAGGCTTGTTGTAGTTGCTAAAAATGACGGTAATCTGCCGGACTCTTATGACAGGTTCTCATTCAACCTGACAAACGAAAGCGGCGACATCATAGGCAGCTTTGACGTGAAGGCTTCTGATAAGTCCTACCACAGGGGCAGTATCGATTTTAAACTTGATCAGCCTGCAGGTTCAAAACTTAATATAGTATGGACAAACGACTACTTTGTTGAGAATAAGAAGGATAAAAAAGAGAATTACGATGCCAACCTTAATATCAAGAAAGTAGCACTCAAAAAAATCAAAGCGCCTGAAGATAAAAAGCATAAAAACAAAGAAAAACATCTCAACGGTGACCAGTTTTCACACATGGATGGAAGATGGTTCTTTGACAACCAGGGCGCATACACACACTGGAGCGGCCAGGAGATTGGCTACACATTTGAAAACATGGAAGAGGGTGTTTATGAAGTAACTATAGAAGCCCGGAACCAGGGCGATCTTCCTCTGCCAAAAGACTTTAAAGAATTCGAAGTAAACGTTGAATCAGACTATGATTCAGGCAACGTGGCAATTGAAGCAAATGATAAGGAATCAAAGAAGGGAACAGTAACAATGAGCTTCCCTGAAGGTGACACGACCATTTATACAACATGGACAAATGACTCACATGTAGAAGGTAAAGAGGACACAAACATCAAGATTCAGTCCATTTCAGTGAAGAAGGTTAAAGATTCGAACCTCACAGCATACCTCTTAAAAACAAAACCGGGCAACAAGGTGTTTATCCTTGCGGCGTTCCTCATGATATCAGGCGTACTGCTTGGAATATACATGAAGAACAGGTCAGCATCATCTGCAAGCTGAAACCGGAGTTTCATGAAGTAAAAAAAACGGCCCCTGCAAAGGGCCGTTTTTTATTCCTCCTCGTCAGTATCGGGTACTGCGCTGAAGATCCGGGTAACGGATTCTAAAAAGTCCTGATCGGTTGAAGGATCGCCTCCGTGCTTAAGAATTGTCTGCCTCTTCATGAACAGCGATGAAATCTGGGCTGCTGCCAGGTCGTCCATGTGGCGAATAAACCTGAGTATCTTTTTTGAATCGATATTTATGTCAAGCCCGCGTTTTGATGAATCAAACCCAAGTCCAACAAGTACAAGCATTGCGGACACATGGGCCAGCTTCGCATTTTCGTTCTTGAGGTCATCGATCTCGCGCATGCTCTCAAAGAAAACCTTTTCGGACAGCACGACCCTGCTGGTCAGTGTCTCGATAAGGTCAATATTGAATTCCGGGTTATTAGCGAGCAGCGTGTCAAGGTTGTCCCTTGAGGCTATGGCAAGTATCGTATCCTCCGCGCACATGGCTGTGGCATTACGTGTCTTGTTATCACTAAGGACCGCCAGCTCTCCAAAGAAATCGCCTGCTGCGGCAGTGTTTACGGTTATTATGGTATTGTTGTCCTTGTACTTGTAGAAGATCACCCTGCCCTTTTTAATAAGGTAGAATTTGTCACCCTCTTCACCCTCTCTGAATACAATTTCTCCCTGTGGAAAATACTCCTCCTCCTGCGTCATGATTAGCGGTTTGTAGAAGAGCCCCTTGATCGCATCGAATCCCGGAAGGCGCAGTAAAAAAACAGTCCCCTTCCACAGCCTGAGCAGGTTGTAACTGATGATAAACCTGAAAAAACCGGCATAGGTCTGTTCCAGCCGCACTATTGTACCAAAGGCTTCATGCCTCAGGTGGTGGTTCTCCCACATTACCCGGCCTGTAACAGTTTTAGATTCAAGGTTCGCGAGTGTGAACTTCAACTGGACAGTTTTTCCCAGACCAAGTGATTCAGTCGTCTGAAGGAAGCAGTTCTTGTATGAAAGATCATTAGTAGCCAGGAACTCATCAACGATCCCGTTCTTGATTATCTCAACATCAGAAATTACAGGAAGGCTCAGGAGGCTCTTGACAAAGTACGCGGGATTCACGGCCCCGGAGATGATAAGCACAAGGGCAATGCAGAGCGGAAAAAGCACAAAAATCGCGACAGCCTCCTCCCGGAGAAGCGGGAGTTTGTATTGCTCATCGATAATCCTGTAAAGGGTCATACCGGCGCCTGCAGCGATTATCATGAGCACCATGAATGAAAACTTTGTTATGCCCGGGTTCCAGTTGAAAAAGGGGGCCGGGCTGCTCTTCAAAATGCCGGTATACCTCTTGACCCACCTGTCGTAACGCGGCTGCCTGTCATGGAGCCTCCATTCCTCCATGTTCATGTTAAGCATGGCAAGCTTCTTCTCTGAAAAAATCGACTGTGCCCTTGCAAGAACTACCTCAAGGTAGACTACCGAAAGAATAAGAACCGGCGCGGAAATATACGATAATACCCCGCCCTTCATGAGTACCGTATCGAATACGCCGTGAAATAACAGGGGTATAAGAATCGCTTTAAGAATATTTATAAACTTCCCGTATTTAAAATGGGTAAGTTTTGATATGCCAAGGTAATGGCCCGCGATGCCGCATGTTGTTATGTGCAGAGGAACTGCAAAGACCATGCGTATATAAAGTATTGAACTGTCAAGTTCAAGGGCGTAGAAGAAGTTTTCAACACAGGCGAAACCCAGGCCAACGAGCATGCCTGAAACTATGCTTCTGCTGATATCAAACTCGGGGTACCTCTTCAGGAGCGTATAGATAATTATCACGGCACCGGTCTTTTCAAGAAGCCCGGCCATGACAAATCCCTTTACCAGCGGGTTGATCACGGTAAGGAGATCAGAAATAAAGCCTCCGGCAAGAAGCAGGAAAAGGGCATATCCCATCCCGGTAAGGAATGATGATATGTATTTTGTTGAACCGGAACTCGAGGTAAAATATCTGAAATAGATAAGATAGAAGAGCACAACCGGTAAAAATGATAGTAATAATTTTTCAATATTCATCAGCTGCCGTATTTTTTAATCATATTATTTACTTCCAAGACTATGGACAATTATCCAGATCTTATACTATTATCGTCCCTGATTGTAATATAATGAGCAGAAAAGATGATAACGACTTTTACAGCAGATTTTGTAAAATCCTTGACTCTACCTGTGTAAATTGTTTAAGAAAATAACTTCAAAAGGATTATGGAGAACGTAAACTATAACATATTATCTCTGATCGGACCCACTGCTTGCGGCAAAACATCGCTCGCGGTGAAGATCAGCCTGAAATACGGGTGCGAGATCATATCAGGCGACTCCCGCCAGGTATTCCGCGGCATGGACATAGGCACAGGGAAGGACCTTGATGAATACCGCACACCATCAGGCAACGTGCCCTGCCACCTTATTGACATAGCAGCGCCGGGTGAAGAGTACAGCCTGTACAGGTACCTTGATGATTTCAATACTGCCCTTAAGTGTGTGAAGTCCAGGGGCCGGATACCGCTGCTTACGGGCGGTTCAGGACTTTACATCGAGGCGGCACTGAAGGGCTTTTCGCTTCCGGAGACGCCGTGCGACGCCTTGCTCCGTGCGATCCTGGAGGAGAAGCCTACAGATGAACTTGAAACCCTGCTGAGGTCGGAATCTCCTGAGGTCTATTCCAGGACCGACAGGTCAAGCAGACGGCGCATTATACGGGGGATCGAAATCGCACGCTCCATGAATGAGCCTGAAACGGTTAAAAATGCGGTGTACCCTGAACTGCGGCCGCTGATCATATGCATAACACTTCCGCGCGATGAACTTGTTGCAAGGATTGATAAAAGGCTTGATGAACGTATTTCGCAGGGGCTTGTGGCCGAGGTCAGGGATCTGCTGGAATCGGGAGTACCCCATGAAAAGATGATCAGGCTGGGCCTTGAGTACAGGTACGCTGCAATGCATATTGCAGGTGAAATGAGCCTGGATGAGATGACCGTTAAGCTCAGGACAGAGATTCACAGGTTCGCAAAGAGACAGATGACATGGTTCAGGGGGATGGAACGCAGGGGGTTCAGGATACACTGGTTAAACGGCGCTGATGCGGGTGCTGCAGGAAAAATAATCGACTCGCACAGGTATGTTCCCTGAACAGGGGATCAATTCACTGCATCATTGATTATAACAATTACGGATTAAGAAGTCCGGGCACTATCAGACAATCCTGTTGCGGCCTGAATTTTTTGCCATGTACATGGCCTCGTCAGCACGCCGCACCATATCCTCCTCCCATTCATCAGCCATTAGCGATGCAACCCCGACACTTATTGTTACCTTAATATCCCTGATGAACTTGTGCGCCGCAACAGCTTCGCGGAGTTTCTCTGCTATTTTACGTGCACCCTCGGTGCTTGTTTCCGGTGCAACCACCAGGAATTCCTCGCCGCCCCAGCGTCCCAGGCTGTCAGCTTCGCGCAGGTTTTCTTTGAGCACTGCGGCAACGTCCCGCAGCACTGAATCACCGATATTATGGCCGTGATTATCGTTCACCAGTTTAAAATGATCAATGTCAACCAGCAGGACCGACAGCATCCGGCCGTAACGCCTGGACCGCAGCACTTCGGCTGTCATTATCGGTTCAAGCTTCATCCTGTTGTATATCCCGGTAAGGCTGTCAGTCGTGGCCATGCGTTTGAATTCCTGCACAAGCCTTTCACGTTCAGACAGATACTCGCTGATATCATGCAGCAGCCTGCTGTTGATTACAATGACAAGCGAGAAGACAAGAAGTATGAACAGCATTAAAATTGTAAGTATCAGGAGTTTATCCGGCAAATTCATGCCTGCCAGGGATACCTGGTCAATGCTCCCTGTTCTAAATATGATCCTTGCTGCATAAACGACTGCCAGGATAATAAAAACAACCACAATCTGCCTGTACAGGTACCTGTGTTTTTTATCAATCCTGACATTGAGAAGGTGAATAAAATTCAGCGATATGAATATTGCTGATACTGAAAAAATTAATATTCTTACATTAAGCAGCGGTGTTACAAAAGTGAAGTAATAGTATAAGGGGATCACAGGGATAAGAAGGAGGAAAAACATGCCGTGCCTTCCCCTTGCAGAGGTAAAAATCTCCATACCGTAAAACAGCATCAATCCGGCAGATATAATTAATAGGTTGGCCAGCAATACTGATATAAAATCATTGATGCTGCCCTGAAAAAGAAGCAGTATCTGCCCGGTTACCTGCAGAATGCACGCAATAAACCAGCAGCCTAAACCCTTGAACTTTTCACGGTACTTCCGCCAGACAAGAAACATGATCAGAATGATAACAATGTCTGTAAGGGAGTTTCCCAGGATTATTGAGCGCATGTCCAGAAAATCTATCATATACCACCACAATATAATTATAAGCCATGGAGGCAACATGTCAACCTGAAAGCAGTGTATTGCACTTTTTTTTAATAACGGCTGCAATGATCCCTTTTTTTAATTGAACTCGCTGTAAAACTGTTTTACACTTAACAAACTAACAAATATAATCCGGTCAAAGACCCGCTAGGTTCGGCATATGAATAATACGGAAACAACAGAATACAACAAGTTCAGGCTGTTCTATGTCGAAGCAATAATGCACGACTCCTCGTTTCCCCAGCTTAACAGGATAAAGCCGATTTTTGAACACCTGACCATCGATGAATTTCTTGAACTGGTGGATAACGTATTCAAAGAGGACGATTATGAACTGACACAGCAATTTTTGTACTTCCTTCTGCTTTTCAGGGATATGAAACATATGCAGGAATTCATGAACTCGCCTGAATTTACCATCGACAAACTGGAGAGACTTATAATCTTTACATTCGGATACTGCAGTATTAATGATAATTCAACCGAACGGATAATCGACGAGATACTGTTTTTTCTTGATAAATCAAGGCTGTATGATCTGGCCGTACATTCAAAATACATACAAAACGACAAACTGCTCCTGTTCATGATACTTTCAAAGTTTGAACCGGTCATGCTCAACCAGTACTTCAACTCGGTAAAAGACATATCATCATTCATCAACTATTTCCTGAAACTTCCGGATGAAATACTCAGGTCCATCATATCAAGGAATTACCACCTGTTCCAGTACATAATGCTCATGATGTCAGAGAGCGAAACCGGCAGTACAGTGCCGGTGGAATTCTTTGAAAAATACAAGGAGGACATAGACCAGTTCAGCAAGCTGAGCGATATTATCCGCACCTACAAGAAAACCGCGGACCTGGACAAGGACAGGGACCTGCCGTTCAACATGCGCGACATGAACAGGATCTCTTTCCTTGTGAACATGGTGCGCGAAGTACCCGATCCCGTAAAGGCTGTGGAATACTTCGCAGGTGAGGGTGTATTCATAGACGACATGGAAAAAAAGATTGTCATGGCAGTGGTGACCGATCCCATGATGAAGGGACTTTTCAGCAAGTACGATTCTGTCATGGACACCGTACTCGCCGGGTAAAGGTCACTTCGTCTTGAAGGTGTATACCCCGTCCCAGTTCTTTGACGGCGGCCTCTTCAAAAACTCATCACATCTTTTAATATATGTCTGCGATGGACCGTCGTCAGACAGAATATCCAGCGCTTCATTAAAATGTTTAAGTGCCCTCTTCCACTGCCTTTCATCAAACATCTTAAGCCCCTCATGATACTTCCCGAGCATGTCGTAAACCTTCTGCGGCAGCGAATCCTTCTTTCCCAGAAGCTCGTATATGAGGATCGGCTCGGTCTTGCCCACTACCCTGATATTATCAAGCCTGCGCACCTCAATAACATCCTTCGCATTCCTGTACGTGTTCTCGCTTATCATCGCGGTGGTTCCGTAATGCTTGTTTGCCCCTTCAAGGCGTGATGCCAGGTTGACCGAGTCACCCATGGCAGTGTAGTCCATGTGCATCTTTGAGCCCATGTTTCCGACTACAGCCTCACCCGTATTCATGCCCATGCGCACGTAAAGCTCATGCTGGCCTATATGCCTCCAGTGCTCCTGAAGCTCGCGCAGCCTCCTCTTCATGTCTATGGCTGCCATGCACGCCCTGATCTCGTGGTCCGGGTACGGGTGCGGCGCGCCGTAAAATGCCATGATCGCGTCACCTTCGTACTTGTCGATTGTTCCGCCGTGCGAAATGATGATGTCGGTCATCTCAGTGAGGTACTCATTGAGGAGATCAACCAGTTCGCGAGGGGAGAGCTTCTCTGATATTGTCGAGAACCCGGCAACGTCCGAAAAGAAGATTGTAATTCTCCTGCTTTCACCGCCCAGTTCAAGGGCCTCGGGGTGTTCCATGAGCTGCTCAATAACGTCGGGCGCCATATACCGTGCGAAGGCGTTCTTGATGAAGCGTTTCTGGCCCTCTTCGTTTATCAGCTTGATCGAGATTATGCATACCGAGGGAATCAGCAGTGCAAGGTTTGCACCGAGCTGTTCAATCCAGACACTGTAAAATACGAACGCAAAAAATATGACAGCATTCAGCAGCAGGAATGATCCGATTGCCAGGGCGAGCGATTTGCGGGATGTGAGTCTTCCTGTCGCAAAACCTGAAATCAGTGCGACACAAAGGATCATCAGCACGTTTACCAGTGTACCGGGTTTCCGGATATACACACCGTTGATAATTGTATTCACTACGTTATGGTATGTGCCCACTCCTGGATATTCATTATGGAGCGGGATCGATGCTATATCGTGGGTCCCGGTTGCGGTAAGTCCTATGATGAGTATTTTATCCTGCACCTCCTCTGTTCGCAGGACAAGCTCCACGGCCTTTATAGAATCCTCAACTGCAGCTATATCATTTTTCAACTGCGCTGACTTTGATGCATTATACTCCATCTCCAGCCTTACTTTTTCATCTTTCAACAGTTCAAAGTATTTAAGCTTCTCCTGCCGCAATTCAGTCTTCAGTGATTTTATTTCAGCTGCCAGTTTTATTTTTTTATCAGCAGTACCTGCGGCAGAGTACAGCCTCTCAAGTTCAGCAATGCGCGCATTAAGCCCTGCCCTTTTTATAATCCCCTCGTCGCCGCCCGCACTGTCGAAAAACTCGTAAACTCCGGGCGCGAAATCATTGTATTCCAGCATGGCATAAAACGGCAGGATATGAAAAGACTGCTCACGCGCACCGGGGCCTGCCCAGTTGACATAGAGCATCCCTTCGTCATCAATTGGAATGACGATATCCTCCTGGATCATTTTAAAAGGATTATAGGCGTCCTTAAGGATAATATTCCTGCCGGGATTGACTATAATATTCTCTTTCTTTACACCGCACGCATCAATGAGCATAACCATTGAAAGGTTGAAATATATGCGGTTATTAAAGACCTGTATAATTTTTACACGGCGGATTGTTCCGTCAATGTCAGTGAACCTGTTGACAAAACCGAACATTTTTCCTGACTGCATCAGTTCGGGTATGGGATAAACTATGTTGATCATCTCATGGTCAGACAGTTTCTTAAAATCCTCCGCGTGGTCCCCGGGGACAGGGATTGATGATACAGCATCAAAGCGCCTGACAGCAGCCTGGTGCTCGCGCGTGTTTCTACGCGCCACCTGTTCAGGAGTAAGTTCGTCACCGGAGAAGGTGAAGGCGAGCATAACAGACCCGTTGTTTTTAGAACTGTCGGCAAACAGCCTGTCATTGTTTTTAATCAATGACGACAGTTCATCCGCCTTTACTGCTTTTCTCGCCGACATGTTCTCCAGTATTCCCCTGTATGATTCCTCGTTAACCTGCAGCGGGGAGGAGTCCGGAAACATTATATCAAAGGATACCTGCTCCGCTCCAAGCTCCTTCAGCAGGGTAAGGCTTGCCGCGTAAATATCGCGCGTCCATGGAAATTGACCGAGGGCGATCGTACTGTATTCGTCAATATCAAGAAAATAGAGTTTGTCCCATTCAGCAATAGACGGCTTGGTCTTGAAGCGCAGGTCATATAGTTTAAGTTCAAAAAACTGGTAGGCGTCTGTAAAAGTAAAGGGCAGTATAATAATAAAGGCTGCAAAGCCTATAATCAGCCCGGCAAATTTGTTCTGTTCAAAAAAACGGCTTACGGGTTCAATCAGTTTCTGGATTTTTTCACGGTTCAAGAATGGCCTCCTGTTCTATTGACTGTGGGGTGATTGTATTATGATATGTCAGGAATTTCAAGTAATTTAACCGGAATGTCTGGAGCGATGCCATGCCGCATGCCCTCATCCCCGGCCCTTCTCCCGTTTTGAGGAACTGAAGGGGAGAAGGGGGCAATACAAACATAAACATGTTTATGATAATTCCTCTTCCCCGTCCTTTATTCAAAACGACTGTTCACATTATGTATATGCAATAACCCTCGCCCGCCGAAGACGGGAGAGGGTGGACGGCCGCCAGGTTAGTCCGGGCGAGGGCATGCGGCAGCGAGCTCACTAGTAGCTTAAATTAATCCCGGCCATTGCGAATTGGGTCTCACCGGTACCTGAATCATACGCGGAACCGGGGAAGAATACTCCGTAGTTAATATAGAATGACAGGTCATAATAGATCTCCCAGCGGAGAGAAGCATCGACACCCTGACCCAGGAACGCCTCGTCAAGGCCGCCGTCGCCTTCATTTACACCTGCAGTTGTGACATCCTTCATGTAATATGAATATTTTGCCATTAGCGACATCTTCTTCAGCCTTGCTGATGATGAGCCCGCGAATGGAGCGCATGACGCGCCTGCGCTGATAACATGCATGTTGCCAAGTACAGGCTTGAGCGCGTAACCGCCATTGAATGTTCCGAAGTACATGAAACCGCTGTCCTCTGTATCCGATCCCTGCATGTTTGAAGTTGTATAGTTTGACCTGTTCTCGTCACCTGTGGCAAAGGCGTACTGGAGCATGAGAACCGGGTTCAATGCCACCGGCAGGTACCAGTCTAAACCTGAATTTATTGCAAAAGCTTTTATATCGGTCTCCTTGTTGCCTGTTGCATAACCCTTGCCCATTTCGTATACAAACTCGGCATAATATGCAAAGCCTTCAAGAAAAACCCCGTTTAAGCCCGCACCGTAGTACTGCGCGTCATATTTTGTCTTCTGTGTATCATCCTGATCGGAGAGATCAATCTCTGCAAGGCCCAGCAGGTAGAACTCCTGGTTTTCATAATAAATTGAGGCTTTACCGCCTGCGAACACCCTCTTCGCTCCGTCAGCAGTATCCCTGTCGCTGAAGCCGTAAGGATTGTTATCTTTAAGCAGAAGCCCGGTGTACATACCAAGCAGATCCATTGAGAATATGGAACCATTGTATGAAAGCTCGGCGCCGTCGCCCCTGCCGTCCAGCACAAGTCCTGTGCCCATGGTGAAGTATTTTCTTCCCATTGCAAACTTCACCGCGCCTGCGGATGAACGCGCGTCAAGGTACGCGAGGTCAAGGTCAAAGAGGTTGTCCGATTCAACGCTTGAATATGCATCGGCCGCGCTTATTACACCAAGGTATGAATCCTTTACACGCACATATAAAAAGCTGTCGGACCAGAGGTATGTCTTTGCCCAGAGCCGTGCGTTTATCAGGTAACTGAAGAGCCTGTAGTCATCGGCCTCCTGGTATATCATTGACGGGTTTATATCAAGACCGTACTGTATTCCTTTACGTGAGAATGAGTTCCCCGCATCAACCACCTTCATATCCTCATCAACCCTGGGGCTGTAGAAGAAACTGTCGTAGGTTTGAGACTGCGCGTAGAGGTTTACGCTGAAGAGAGCTATTATGACAGGAAGTATAATGTTAAATTTTTTCATCTTATTCACTCTCCCCGTTTCTCTGCGCGATCTTCGCCAGCACTTCAATGAGCTCAGGTCCGCTCATAAGGTCATTCGCGCTGCTGTCTGCATCCATCAGATCCTCGGCGATGCAGGCCTTGACCGCATATCTCTGGGACCCGAAAATGTTGTACATGAAGCTTCCTTTAAGGTCAAGGTACTTCGCGGTCATAAGCGCAACCATGCCCCTTGTTAAAGGTTCATCATTTTTATAGTTTAATGAAACATCTTTTTTTGTCTCTGCCTTGAACAGCGTGACAGCGTCTCCGTAAGTTGCTGTTACCTTCCGGTCAATATCGCTTATTTTCTCAATGCTGCTCTGCGAAAACAGCGAAGCACTTATGAATACTGCTGTGAGTGCAATAACCGTAACTTTAAAAAATTTCATTGTATTCTCCTTTTGATCATTCTACTGCCCGCTATGGGCGAAACACTTAGTAATCGAAATTACGGTAAGTACCATATAATGCTGACACCGACTTTCGCATCCTCTCCGGTCTTGTTGTCCAGCGGACTTGTATCGCTGTCTTCAAAGTCAGGAATTGAATCTTTACGCAGCCTGGATAGAATATTATCGGAACCGGGTTCACCCTTCTTCTGATGGAATACCTGCCTGCCCCTGATATTCTTTTTCCTTCCAAGGCGGTTGGAGCCTTCAATTTCACCATCAAGCACCTTGACAATCATCTCCTTTGTACCGGAAAAAATATCCTCAGCAGTTCCGCGCACACTGGATGTGGCGATAGGTGTTGTAACCTTGAACACGGTCTTTACCTTTTTATCTTTAGGCACCCTCACGATAATGTTTCCGCGTTTAAGCCCCACATTGGTATCTGAATTTTTACTGTCGGTCCTGCTGAAAACCTGGATCACAGTATAGGGTTTGATTGTAATAGTGTGGTTAAGGGCATTGAGCTTCAGTTCAGCGGATGAATTGGCCCCTGTACTTATCTTTACGCCCTCGGGAAGATCCATACCCGCACTGACCGCAGTCCAGTCTTTGCCTGTCTTGTACGCCACAGTCCCCTTGACTTTGAGCACTTTAATCTCCGCAAAAAGGGACGAGGTGCCAAGGAATAAAATCGCTATAATCAATGATATTATCTTCTTCATAATAGTACTCCTCTAAATATTTGTTGCAATATACATCTTATCTTATAAATTACAATTATATTTGAAAGAATCAAATAAAAAAAGAGCGGGTATAGCCCGGACGGGCTTTTATCCCGGAATGCTGCTTAACTCATAATAATGCAGCATATGGCAGACCAGAGCAAAGGAGTGAATAAAATGAAAAAACTAATACTGGCAATAATCACATTATCAATAATTACTTATACGGGATGCTACGATCCCGATACTGCAACTGTCCGCATAAACCTTGGGAATATACCAATAGCTAAACATGAGCCGAAGTCGTTTATTGACAGGATACTGGGACTTTTTGAGAAGGAGGCATATGCGCAGACTACAAATGCGGAAAATGCAGGTGTTGACGTTGTTCATGTTGCTGCGTATTCAGGTAATTCTGTAATAGCTACCGCAAGTATAGATGCTCATGATGTTGCAAATAGCGCCCTGCTCGATGTTAATGGCAGCTACGTTGAACTAAGTGTACCCGCAGGAGAGGACATAACTTTCCTGGTTGTGGGGCAATCTGTCAAGTATGTAAATGATTCCCCGGCTGGTAATTATGCGGCATACATGGGACTGACAAAACAGAGTATCAATGCTGGTGAAACCGCAAATGTCAATGTTTCCGTATTTACATTAACCGGAGTTCATGGAACTACTACTGATACATGGTCATCACTCATAAATTTTAATGTAGATTATCAGGAGACTTATAATCGACTTTACTGGGAGAGACAGGGGTTCCCCGTTAAATTCCAAGTTTATAGTCAGGTTTGGAACGATGCAACTTACCTATATGACGATGGCGAAAAAATCTACGAAGATTACGGCCAGTCAGTGGACATTACTGAAGGTTATGTTTTTGGTCTTTATATATACTTTGAATCCTTTGATCTCAAATCAGACGAAATGGAGCTCAACTTCGGCTAATAATAGCAATTGTTTAAGGAATATCTTTATCATCAAATACCGGGTCAACTGACCCGGTTTCGGAAAAAGACTTGCATCAATACTATTATAACGTATTAATATATCTGGTTTAAAGTCTGAATAACACAAAGGAAAGCTGTATGAAAAAACTTCTACTGACAATAATTACATTATCAATAATCACACTCAACGGATGCTACGATCCCGATACCGCAACAGTGCGCATTAATCTTGGCAACATGCCTGTAGCGCACCATGAGCCGAAGTCTTTTATTGACAGGATACTGGGATTGTTTGAGAAAGATGCATATGCTGTCCCTGCAGATATTGTTAAAGTACATATTGCAGCCTACTCTGGGGATGCCCTTCTCGCAACAGCAAGTATTAACAGTGGAGATGTTCAATTAGATCAGAAAGGGAACGATTACGTTGAATTGGATGTCCCTGCCGGTAAAAATATCACGATTCTTGTTGTTGGTGAATTATATATTGGCCAGGGTACCCCATATGCCGAATATTACGGTTACAGCAAAGTTGATCTGGAAACGGGAATAACATCCACTGTGGATGTTGCAGTTTATAACAATACTGCTACACACGGCAATTATCCGTCGTGGAGTACTCTGCTGGCTTTTACTTATCACTCCCTCAGTGAGTCCCTGACCTGGAATAATATCGGATCTAAGGTTAAGTACCATGTTTATGGAAATATAAACCCACAGACAGAGAATTACGTATTACTCTATAGCGGATATGATACTTCAATAAGTAATGTGGGATACTATTACGGAAACCGTATTTACCTCGAATTTGAACCTTTTTCACTAAAGACCAGCTATTTTACAGCAAGTACGGTTCAGGACTAATAGAGGTTAAAGAAACCGGAGCATCCGCTCCGGTTTCTTTAACCCAGGCGCCCGCAATTAATCACAAAAAAACACTTGCACAACGTATGCCATAATGCACAAATACTGTAAATTTAAACTCCGTAACAAATCACAGGTGGGTAGTATGAAAAAACTTCTATTGACAATAATTACATTATCAATAATCACCTTCACCGGATGCTATGATCCGGATACGGCAACCGTACGCATAAACTTGGGGAATATGCCAATAGCGAAACATGAGCCGAAGTCGCTAATTGACAGGGTACTGGGATTGTTCGAGAAGGAGGCCCAGGCGCAATATACTGCAGAAATGTATGTTCACAAAATACATCTTGCTGCATTTTCAGGAAATGGTCTTAGTACAAGTATGACTATTGATGCCTCGGATGTTGCGGTAACATATGTAATGGTAAGCGATCAAAGCACTGTTGAACTTACAGTACCGGCTGGGGATAATATTACAATTGCCGTAATAGGAGAAGATATTAATGGCGCAATCACCCACTATGGTCAGAACAATACTCCAATTAATATTAAAGCCGGTTCTGTCGAAACAGTAAATATACAGGTACTTACATTCGATAGTCTAATTGCATCAAACTATTTTAATTTTCATTACGAGGGAGAAGCCGTCAATTACAACGCCATTCTTGCATGGAATAGAATTTACGGTGCAACAGACTATTCTATTGAATACAACACTTTCCAGATTGAAGAAAATTATCTTCCCATATATTCAGGCAGTGATAATAGTTGTTTAAATACATATTATGATTCAGCAAATTCTAATCAGTATAGAATAAGAATAAAATTTGGATTTACGGGCAGTGAGTCAAATCAGATTTCTTTTAGTTTTTAATAATATTAATTCAATTACAGAAACAATTACCCGGAGTACCCGCTCCGGTTTTTTTATTCAGCCCCATTCATCATAGCATGATTTATCGCAGCATTTTCACTAAAACCCATCTTACGGCACGAAACATGAACAATAACAGTAAATCATCCTTTAAATTAATTTGATTTTTCTTAAAATCTCATTAAATTAATCTTCTTATTAAACCGGCAGCGGCATTAAAAGTTCCGGGAAAGTATTCTTAGTATTATTCACTTTTAACGCCTGCTCCGGCAAAAGTCGAAATTCGTGAAGGTGGATATTATGAAAAAAATAATAATAGCCGCACTATTAATCCTGATGGCAGCTGCAATATCAGGTTCATGCTACGATGCTTCACAAAACGCCACAGTGCGAATCAACCTGGGTAACATACCCATTGCACACCATCAGCCGGCGTCTTTTATTGACAGGGTACTTAACATATTCGCAAAAGATGCCTACGCGTCCAATGCCGAGACCTACGTGCAGAAACTGCATATAGCCGCTGTTTCAGGTGACTCAATTCTTGTTTCCGCAGGTATCGACGCTGTTTATGTGCAGGACGACGATACCGGTGGAGGAAGTTTTGTTGAGCTGAGCGTACCTGCCGGTAAAAGTATATCAATTGTAGTTGTTGGTGAGATTACCGGTTACGTTAACGATGTACTGATGACCTATATAAACTATTACGGCTATTACACCACAGACCTTGAAGCAGGTTCAACGGTCACAATCCCGGTACAAATGAATTACGCTGACATGTACTGGATAAACTTTAACAGGCAGAATAACATCCCGCCTTATTACCTGTACTGGGATAAAAAGCCCGGGGCTGTTATTACTTTGACCGATGATTCGGGCGGAGTGGTCTACAGGGGCACGGGAACAAGGGTCTATGTTGATGAAAGCGTTATAGGCAACACATTCTACCTGACAGCGGAATTCGAATTTGCCGGCGTATCAACACAGACATTTAATTACGGATGGTAAAAAGAGCTGATAGCCATACTCACGCATAACCGTTGTTAAATTTAAATGAATTTATACTTTTACTTCAGGCTTGTTATACCCTGACGGCACACCAGCACAGTGCACCAGTCGCTGTAACACACGGTTGTATTAGAGCGTATTTACTGTAAATGTATAATCACGGTGCATCGTGCTCCATTTTATTAAAAAACTGATAAATATTTGACACACTGCTGTTTGAAATCAGCAATTACAGAAAGTCCCCTTCATTCATTAAACATCTATTTCCAGGGGGATTATATGAAACACTTTAAATATATTGCAATGCTCATGTTTGCATCAACACTGGCATTTACGAATTGCGACAACGCCACGGGTGAAGATTCAAAAAAATACGCCATAGGCGATATCGGCCCGAGTGGAAGAGGAATAGTGTTCTACGTAACAGACGAAGGGTTACACGGATTGGAGGCAGCACCCGTTGATCAGTATATAAATGCAGGATGGAGTAATATTACATCTACAGAAATCGGGACAACAAGCACTGAAATTGACACCGGTTACGACAACACTGACGCAATTATTTATCAAGCGAATCATACTGCAAGTGCGGCTCTGAGATGCAGGGATTATCGAAGTGATGAAGAAGGAGACTGGTATCTTCCTTCTAAAAATGAGCTGAATGAAATGTATAATAATAAAGACACGATCGGTAATTTCGAAGAAGATAAATACTATTGGAGCTCGTCTGAGTATGCTCCTGGTGGCGCGTGGGCCCAGCATTTCGGTACTGGCACCCAGCCCGGGCGCTTTAAGACTGAAATCAACAGAGTCCGGGCTATCCGGGCCTTTTAACCTGAATCGTCTCAAAAATGGTAATACATGTGTGTATGTATTCAGCAGTTTTCTCTTTTACATGAAACTGCTGATTACATATAACGATAAAAAACAACTATTCCTGTGTTCTGAAATGAGATTTTCGGGGAATATACGCGCTTCTTCAATTCTTTCGACAGACTACCATGCCATAGTAAAAAGTCCCCTGCGTAAAAAATAAACCCCTTATTTTAAAAAATTTTGTCATTTTCCATCGTAAAAAGCCACATAAATAGTAGGGGGGTATTTATGGCAAAGTTAACGCTTAATCCGATGTTTCACAATTTAAGAGGCAGCATAGGCAGGATTGTACATTACAACAGGTACGGCATGCAATACTGCCGGATCCATGTTATTCCGTCCAATCCACGGACCGAATGCCAGCAGGCTGTACGCGCAACCTTTGCTGATGCGGTGCGCTCATGGCAGCAGCTTAGCCCGGATGAAAAGTCAGTTTACAACCGCAAGGCCAGGTACAAACCTGTGAAAGGTTATAACCTGTACATCTCACAATTCATGAAGGCAAATATGCCTGCAGCAGTAAAGAAGCCGGATAAAGGCACTCAGGAAGTATGCTCCAGGTTCTCACATAGTACTCCGGAAGCCTTCACCTCCGTTGCCACTCCGTTGTTCATAGCAGACAGCCTGTATTCACCTGTTACACATGGTAAAGGCAACCCGGGCCAGGGTTCGTAACCGAATTTTTAACCAATCTGTTACATCAAACACGCCATATCATACGCGGGATTAATTCCCGGCGGACGAACTATGCCGCTGCCGCTAAACAAAATGATTCAACACAGATGGACACAGATATTATCCGGCCCCCCGGTCGAAAAACATTAAACTGTTAATTAAACTAACAAAGCCCCCTTTCCCCCGGATGGGGCACGATCAAATTAACAACCGCATTAATCCATATATCGTTATTTAAATGGGAACTATGATTTATCTCAGAAGGTCGCATGGAATTTAATTTTCATGAGACACATTTAATTTACTGTGCGTGCCCCATCCGGGGGAAAGGGGGCCGGAGATTTAAGGTTACTGCAGGTACTATGCGAATCATTGAGATCAGCCAGGGCTCTTCCTCCGGTCGTCTCCTCGCTGGTGGTCGTTCGGGATGATAGACTCTTTACCCTTTGCGCCTTTGCGCCTCTGCGAGAGACATTCTTTAATCCTTTCTCCGTGCCTCCAGCGCAGCGGGTGGTGAAACCGTTAAGTCACTAAACCCACTCCGGGGGTGGCAGAATGAAGTGCATGAACTTCCGCAGGAATACTCTGCCGGGGGCATTAAGTTCAGATCACAGCAAGCACCATTTGTATCATTAAGATACCCGCCTTCGCGGGTATGACAAAATCTTAACCATCTTCTCTCCGTGATCTCTGCGCCTCTGTGGCAGATTCTTTGCACGGATCAGGAACAGGGTGAATCCTTTTAACATTGACAGGAAAATTAAATTATAATATGAATTATCAGTATGCCGAAGGTAAAATCAGGATTAACATTTAAGGGGACTTGCTGTAGTGAAGAGAGGAAAAAAGATGTGGTCAGAGACGGAATCGAACCGCCGACACGTAGATTTTCAGTCTACTGCTCTACCGACTGAGCTACCTGACCACGTCTTGTCAAAAGACTATACATGTCTATTCGCAGTGCGGAATATGTCAATAATAAAAAATTCATTTTTTTTAATATTTTTATTATGTGCGGTTCCGGGCATGGTTTTAGCGCAGAGCACCGCGCACGAAGGCTGGGAATACTTTTACAAACGGGGGATGCTGCAGTACAGGGAGAGGCTGTACAAGGACGCCAATGACAGCATGGTTAAAGCGCTCAGGCGAAAAGGTGACCTGTACCAGGCCGCCAACATTATTGCAGAGATAAAATTTATCCAGAAGGACAGGTACGCGGCCATCGAGTACTATGAACTCTCCCTGTCCATAAACGACTCGCAGCCCCGGGTCCACTGCATGCTGGGCGAGCTCTATGAATTCTATGTGCAGTACGACAAGGCCCTTGACCACTATATGCGCGGACACAGCCTTGACCCTGAAGATACGCGCATTATGATCAACCTTGCAAGGATACTTGTGGCAACAGGCAGGATTGATGAAGCTGAAAAGTTTTACAACATGTGCAGGGAGACCGGCATGCCGCGCAGCAGCGTCATTGCCGATGAGGCTGAAAGGATAAGGCGTACTGATCCCGTGGGCGCTGCCGCGCTGTACGACAACGCTATAAGTTACAATCCTGCGCATACCGAGGCATACATAGGGCTTGCAGACTGCTACAGGCAGACAAACGAAAACGAAAAGGCCGCGGCTGTGCTTGAAGAATTAAAGAAGGTCAACCCGCGCTACCCCATCACCTACATACAGCTGGGGAATATCTATTACAACAACAGGCTCAGGGGACACACGCGCAAGTATTACATTGACCTTGCTGTAAAAAACTACGAAGAGGCAATCAGGCTCCAGCCCGAAAATCCCGACCTCTACTTTCAGCTTGCTGCAATCATGAAGGCGCTTGGCGAAAGGGATAAGGCTGACAGGCTGACAGAGACCGCGGACAGGCTGGTGCGGGAGGGGAAGTAAATCCCCCTTTAACAAAGGGGGAAGAAGCGGCAGCGAAAGGGGGATTTAGTTCATGATACTGCAGGTTTAATGAGACACTTTCAGTTACATGATAAAATCCTCCGGCCTGTCGGCCACCTCCGACGTACAAGGATGTACTAGTGTCGGCGAGTGCAAGGATGCACATTAGCCGACCTTTGG